>ENA-ORMS01000434-ORMS01000434.1-human-gut-metagenome-genome-assembly--contig:-NODE-434-length-42565-cov-9.160362_pt1 | contig 42565 bp, 35 predicted proteins | sample MGYA00242104_ERZ508997 | MGnify/ENA primary metagenome ERZ508997 (study PRJEB26280, sample SAMEA2338704) | human gut metagenome | biome: human gut; feature: human-associated habitat; material: faeces...
TAATAATAAAAATAAATAGCATTATGGCACAGATGAAATTGATACCAGCAGACAACATGAAAGATAAACTTTGGGGTAAAAGAGGTACACCAGAGCGCGAAGCCATGGAAGCCAAGCTCAAAGAAGATGTGAACGCCTATATTGTAGGCGAAGCCATACGCAAGGCTCGACTTGCACAAAACCTAACGCAAGAACAACTTGGTGAGCGTATCGGTGTGCAACGTGCTCAGATTTCCAAGTTGGAAAAAGGTACAAGTGTTATCACATTGCCAACCATGAGCCGTGTGTTTCAAGCATTAGGCATTGCAACTGCTACCCTTGATTTGGGTATCGCAGGGAAAATAGCATTGTGGTGAATATTATGGCTTGCACTTCTGAATTTATCGATTTTGTTTGCTCTCAACTAAAGGACATAGGCACAATTCGTCCCAAGAATTTTTTGAGATTGGCTCATCTATATAGACGAAAAGCCTGTCATTCTTGCGTGTGACAATATTTGCTATGTCAAGAAATTGTCTGTGATAGCCGAGGATGGAATAATCTGCGGAAATTGGAGTCCTTGGAAGAAGGCTTTGCAGACAGAGTACTTTGCTTCTGAGACTAAGCAATTGGATTTGAAGCAGCAATGGACTAAGTTTTCGGAGATGAAAAGTTTGAACAAAGTTCCTGCAGCAACTAAACTCTGTCATGAGGCAACGCAATGGTAAATATTGGCATTGCGGATAGGATTTTCATGCTGTTTTTAAGTTTTAGCGGACAGCAATAAAAAAACAGCTTAACCATGTAATACAAATTGTTACATCTTTGTTTTAACTTTGCACCCGTATTAAAATAGAAAAAATAACATGAAAGAAAAATCTTATACAGCATCAAAGGGATGTATGCATACCCCTAAGCCGCCACAGTTTGCACATGTTGACAAGAGTTCATTCCCAAAGGTTATTAACGAACAGAGCCTGTCTTCTTATTGTCGTAAATACAAGAACGAGATTAGTAGTGGCATAAAAAAAGGACTCCCCAAGATTCGCATCCGTTACGTTATCGACAACAAGAAATTTGGTTATGCAGATTTCGGCAACTACTTCTTTTGGGATGATGACGGACTATATGTCTGGCATTCGGAAGAAGAATATACAGAAGACTATAACCCCGATATCGTGGAGGATTATTTCGGACATGACTGCGAGGGACGAGGATATACTTGTCGCCACATCTTTGCAGGGATAGATACGGGAATTGACGACTGCACAGGGAGCAGGATATTTACGGGGGATATAATGCAAGTGGCATACCCCAATGGCTACGAAATGGGGGCCCTTTGTCTTGCATCAATGGTGGATAATTATGGTGGAGGCTTTTACGGTTTCCCTTTGGATAACCATAGTTTGACGCTGGATATGTGTAAGGACGATGGCTATACGTTAAAGCGCATTGGCACGATATTCTATCAGCTTGACCATTGCGAAGAACCAGAACCGATATGGAACAAGGCTTTGACATTCAACAACACATTGTTGTCTGAAGAAGATTTGCACAATCGGCTTGTCATGGCAAGATACACACCTAATTTCTATAAGGAGGTATGGAAATACCTTGGTTATGAAATACTTGGGATAGATGAATTTGACTGGAAATAAATAAAACGAATAATAATATGGAAAAGAATTGGATTACTACAATACAGGCATTGCTGAAGGGGCGTAATGATGAATTTGATGCAGCGGACAAAAAACGTGTACGCCTTATTCGGCACAAAGACAACCGTAAGGTCAAGGTTATAGACGGAAAGGAATATGCTAACTCTCTTTACGATATTTACCTTCACGACAACGACGTTTTTATGGCGTATCAGAGTGAACAGGTGAAGAAACGTTTTCTAAATGTAGACTATATCGTGGCTTTCATTGGTGAAGAAGGTGTGTCGTCTCGTTTTGTAGGTGTATATAAGAATTGTGGTGTTATTAAGGATATTGAGGAATATCATGATGAAGAGCAGGCTAAATTTGATTTTCAGGAAATAGCAGGCTTTGATAATCTGAAAGAGCGTGTAGTAATAGACTGGCGTAATCCCCTTGTGTGGCTGCAAAACTATGCCAACGAGATGCCTGTAACCCGTATCGACAGAGGATTGAGAGATGGCAATATTCCTGTATTTACTCGTTTTGAGGACGTTCTATTGGATTATAGTCAGCTGCATGTCATTTTTAAGACTAATAATGCAGAATGGAAAGCAAAGCTTGAAAGTTGCAACTGTATTTATCTTATATTGGACAAGAACAACGGCAAGCAGTATGTAGGTTCAACTTACAACAGACAAGGCATTTGGGGACGTTGGTCAAAATATGCAGAAACTGGCCATGGTAATGACAAGGACCTCATACCATTATTACTGAAGGACCCGAATTATGCAAAAAAGAATTTTCAATGGTGTATTTTGGAAACATTGCCGCTGAGTATACTTGGTGAGCAAGCTATTGATAGGGAGTCGCTATATAAACGTAAGTTTGGAACACGGGATTTCGGATACAATAATAATTAAAGGCAATCTTCAGTAAATATGGAATATCAGAGTATCCTTGAAAATCTACAGAATGAAGCCTCTTGCTTTTTGCAACATTCATATTTAAAGATAAATGAAGTTGTTATTTATCCCAAAGAGATAGAAGTTTATTATTATGAGTCTGGCAAATTTGAAGATTATAGCGTTCATAGAAACCAACTACAAGGAAGCATTGAGCATAAGTTCTATGTACACAGATATGGAAAAGCGAAAACAAGCAAATATGTAAAGGGTAATCGTGGTGGATGTGACTTTGTAGCTTGTGAAAAAGATGGCGTATTCTATTCTTATCTAATCCGCAGCATTGTTATTGATGGAGAACTTTTTGTCGGACCAAGCAAATCACTTGATGCAATTATGAAATGCTGCGGAATTTCTACTCACGAAGAACTGGAAGATATACAAGTCGATATCGTCAGATATGAAAACGAATGTGACGTTCTCATAGGTGAACGTATAGGATTGGGAGTTACATCATGCACTAAAGACAATGAGTATAAAAAAGCCCTGTTAAGGTTTGTACTTTGTGATGAGTTCTTTAAAAAACGAGACAAACATAATGTAGGTTACAAAAAGCGGACCGATATTATAGATGTGTTTCTTCTGAAGAAAATAGAAAAAGGAGAAATGACAAAAGAAGAGGCTATAGAATATTCTAAAACTTGGTATGGGGCAGTTTCAAAATGGCTCAAAAAACTATAACAAATAATATTATGATAACTGAACAATATAAAGACAAGGTGTATTTTTCGAAATGGTTTAAGTCTGATTATCCTGACATCTACCATAATGTTTGTAATATTCTTGACGAAAACAATGTGGCTCACGATACGTTGTCATTAACGAAGGATTATTGGTGTCGTGACTATATGCCTGTTCAATTTGCTTGTGGGTGTTTTGCTCAATTCAAGTATAAGCCAGATTATTTGGAGGGTAAAGAAAAATATATGACAAATGCTGATAGAGTTATCAGTAGTCTTAAAGACACCAACATTCACGTTTACCATTCTTCATTAGTAGTAGATGGTGGAAATATTGTGGTGTGCGAAGCCGATATACCTAATACTTATACTAAGAAATCATTTATTGTTATGACCGACAAAGTCTTAATGGAAAATCCCTTTTTGTCTAAGGAAGAAATAGAAAGACGAATAAAGCGTGCATTTGCAGTAGATGAATGTCCTAATATGAATGATGGGATGTGTATTGTATGGTTGCCATGGGATGAAAAAGACAAGTGTGGACATACTGACGGTATATTGAAATTTGTAGGAACTAATGAAAATGACAGACCTGTCATCTTGGCAAATCTTTCTGTTTATGAAGAGAATATTGCAAGTAAGATGCGTAAGATATTGCAGGAATATTTTGAAGTAGAGGAATTGAAACTGTCTAAATTCGACGAGTTGAGTTGGGCTTATATAAATGCCTTGCAGACCCGCGATGTTATCGTTGTTCCTGGTATCGGGAATGAAAAGCTTGACAAAGAGGCTATGAAACAGATGGAAAGCCTGTATCCTGAATATAAAGGAAGGATATATCAAGTACAGATGAAAAGTTTTATTAAAAGATGGGGAGGTGCTTTAAACTGTTGCACTTGGACTGTAAGTAACGATATGTCAAAACTTCCTCATAACAAGGGAAACAACGAAAGATATAACTCTCTTGTTAATATGTATAGGAATAATCATAATTCTTTGACTATAGAAGACATAAAATTTTTGGGTGGTTATTATCCGAAGGCACTATGTTCAATTAGTTCTATGCTTGATAAACTTTATTTTGGATTTTAAATAACATATTATGTCGCTTATTCAAAAATACATATGGGTGGTGAGGACGATACGTAGTGCGGGGCGTATCACTTTGAAAGAATTGAACAAACGTTGGAAGGAGAACGTTGATTTGAGTGGCGGATTGGAATTGTCGCGCCAGACTTTCGATCGTTGGAAAAGTGGAATACTTGATGTGTTCGGTATTTTGATAGATTGCGAGCAGAGAGGTAAATACAATTATTTCATTGCAAATCCAGAAGTCTTGGATGAAGGAGAGTTACGCTCTTGGCTTCTCAATACTTATGGTACAGTGGAAACATTATCAGCCAGTCTCTCAATACACGACCGTATTCTCACGGAGTGTATACCGTCGAGCCAAAACTTTCTCACTATTGTGCTTGACGCGATGAAAGCAAACCAGACCTTACAGATTACGTTTCATTCATTTTCGATGCCTAAAGCCAAGACGTTCCTCGTTGAGCCATACTGTGTGAAAATGTCAGCCCAACGTTGGTATGTGTTAGCACGAAATGTTGACTTAGACCACTTACGCCTTTACTCTCTTGACAGGATAGAAGAAATGAAAATCACCGACAGGCAATTTGTCTTGCCTAAGAACTTCTGCGCCAAAGATTATTTTTCCGAATATTTCGGCATAGTTTTGGATGATGCTGTTCCTTTGCAGAGAATCGTATTGAGAGCAGACAAGTTTCATCAGCATTACATGCGTACTCTCCCTCTGCATCATTCCCAACATGAAATTTTTGCTTGTGATGATTATGCCGATTTTGAATTGACACTTCGTCCAACCTATGATTTCTACATGAAACTATTGAGCTTTGGGAATATGATAAAAGTGATAAAACCACAGAGCTTACAGGACAAGCTTTGCAGGTGGTTAAAGAATACGGTTGATGTATACAAACAATAAGAAATCAGGCATAGTCTCAGAAGTTCCTCCAAGAGTGGAGTATTCTCTAACACCGATAGCCAAGGACTTTCTGCGAGAAATCAGCTACGTTATAGAATGGGGGCAGTTGCATTTTGAGCAGATAGTGAGGGGCAGAAAATGAATCATGTGCAATCTTGGTAGGATTGTATAAGAGTGATGTTATTGCATTGGTACCCAATACTTGTTGCTTGGTGGTCACTTGAAATGTCCCAAAATGAGAATACAATGTAATCGAAAGTTAAATACGTGAAATCTTCACCTTTTCGTATCTAAACAGAATCCACACAGTCACTTTCCTACCGTTTAGAGTGTATAACACTGATAATCAACTGATAATAGATACTGTAATTGTAATTATTTGGGGACTGTCTATTTGAGCGATAATCTCGTAACGGTGGGAAGTGGTGCATTCTCGGACTGTGCAATTAAATATCACAATTTGAGTCTTCCAGACAATGTGGAAACAGTTGGTGATTATGCTTTTAGCGGATGGCAGGCTGGCACGCTTACTTTGAATAACAAATTAAAGACCGTGGGGAAGGGCGCTTTCGTTGGAGTTAAGGGAACCCTAACTATACCAAATTCGGTTGAAAGTATAGATTTTTTGGCCTTTGAGGGTACTTATGGTAAGATTGTTATAGGTACAGGGCTTAAGCAACTATCAAGAGCAGCTTTTACAGGTTCGTCTTCGGGGGGCAATATGTATGTGAATTTGGGCATTCCTTTGAAATTGGAAAATCCTTTGTCTGAAGATGACGCAATATTTGCGGAAGATAATGTGCAATATAAATGGAATCTATATGTGCCTAAAGGCTCTAAATCCGTTTATGCATCGGACGGGAGTTGGAAAAAATTCAAAAATATCTATGAAGATGCTTCCTTGGTTTCTGGAAATGGTATGCCAGAAGAAAGCGGCAGCGGGGATAGTAGTGGAGATAGTGGTGAAGACAGAAAACCTGCAATGGACTACCGCAACGTTACTTATAGTTTAGTGGGTGATACAAGAACTTTCAAGTTGGTTCGTGTTGAGGGTGGAGGATTGCATCCATTCTATATCATGCAGACAGAAATTCCGATACACAGTCAGATTAAATTTGGAAATCGTGAGAATATATTGCCGTTGGATAGAAATGGTGATGGCATAGTGATAAAATCTGAATTTCGACAATTTATAGATGCTATACGGGCGGAAACAGGCCTTGATTTCAGATTTCCCACGTTGGCTGAATGGCAGTATGCTGCCAAGGGTGGTAAAAAGAGTAAGGGTTACAAGTATAGTGGTAGCAATAATATCGATGATGTGGCTTGGTATAAGGATAATTCAAATGGTTACGTACATGATATTGCTTTGAAGCAACCCAATGAACTTGGATTGTACGACATGTTAGGAAATTATGCTGAAGTGGCTAGTGATTTTGACGACATTTATACCATAGACGCTTACGATTGTGGTGGAAGTTGGAAACATTCCTCTTCCAATTGCCTACCGAGTAGCTACGAACTTGATTCAAGATCAAATACAAAAATATCGGGAACTGCTTATCGTAATAAGAATGCGATTGATAGTAGATATATATCTGTTCGATTAGTATATACTGAGCCAGATTAGTAGAAACGTAATGTGGCACAAGTCGTGATGTCTTAAGAATATTGTGTATGCAGGGTTTCTCTTATGAATAGGAGAGGCCGATCTTTGATAATTGATTGAAACATAAAATGTCCCACTTGGAAATGGTGTACATCAGATCCTTTCTTGTTTACCATGGTCGAGTGGGATATCTTATGTGTGTGGTTTTCCGCTTTTCTCGTTGGTAAGTCCATGTTATTACAGCCTTATTACGAATCGTGTGGGTATCACCTCAGAGGGGTGTAATAGAGCTGTAATAATATGGGGTACTAACGATAAAAGCGGAAGAGCCACTTTTTGCTCCACGCTCTGTGGTGTTGTTCTTTTGCAGCAAATCTCTATAAAAATGCGATGCAAGTCATCGTAATCGTCCTCATCACAAGAGGGGCTGCAACGTTTAGGTGTATTTCAGCGACATCTGAGTGTGGGAAATATGGGGGGGGTAAAAATGCAAAAATATAAACCGCTATAGAACAGAATAAGAATTGAACTAAAGGTTATACTTGATAAATTGACAACTATAATTAGTTTAAATAGTTAATTTTATGAGAAATATATTGAAATGTGAATAATTTATTTGCATTTCGAGAGCGTATGTGGCTACCTTTGCGACATGAAGAAATCAACGATATGGATTATAGCCAGCGTAATGGGCGTTTTCTTTCTCACGTTGCTCTTCTTACAAGCGAAGTACTTTGAAGAGGTCATCAATATGCGTAAAGAGCAGTTTGATGAATCAGTAACGCGTAGCTTGTATCAAACAGCCCGCAACTTGGAACTAAATGAGACCAAACGCGGATTGGAAGTGCAATTAGGTAACAGAACGACACCTAAAGCGCAAGCTGATGACACAACAAAGGTGAACGAGGCTTCACAAGCTTTCGACCACCGACTACATGCTAACATTCCAGCTAATGTGCCAAAAGGACTGTTCTTAGATAATTTGAATACGAACGCTGACGATGAATCGTTGCGCGACTCCGTAAGGCAGCGCTACATTTATCAGAGAGCCTTGTTGAATGAAGTAGTTTATTCGATACTCTATAAAGCCAGCAATCAGCCACTTGCAGAGCGAGTGGACTTTCGAAGTCTTGACAGCGACTTGCGAGCAGAGTTGCGTAGCAATGGTATCAATCTGAATTACCACTTCTATGTAACGACGAGTGACGGACGGGAGGTCTATCGTTGCCCAGATTATATAACAGAGGGCGACCGATATACTTATCGACAGGTACTTTACCCCAACGACCCTTCCGCACAGAAAGGATTGCTTTACATTCACTTCCCTGAGATGAAGAGTTTCCTCTTCTCGAGTGTAAAGTTTATGATTCCTGCCATTATCTTTACACTGCTGCTGCTCATTGTCTTCATATTCACAATATGGACTATATTTAGACAGAAGCGTTTATCGGAGATAAAGAATGACTTTATCAACAACATGACGCATGAGTTTAAGACGCCTATCTCGTCTATCTCGTTAGCAGCGCAAATGCTACGCGACCCTGCTGTGGCAAAGAGCGACGCGATGTTTAAGCACATATCAGGCGTAATCGTAGACGAAACGAAGCGACTTCGCTTCCAAGTAGAGAAAGTGTTGCAGATGTCAATGTTCGACCGCAAGGCAGCAACGTTTAAGCGCAAAGAGGTAGAGGTCAATGCCTTGATACACGATACGGTGAACACGTTCAGACTGAAGGTCGAAGCTTCGGGGGGACAAATTGAAGCGCATTTAGATGCAATTGACGATGTAGTATTTGTAGACGAAATGCACTTTACGAACGTTATCTTCAATCTGTTAGACAATGCCGTGAAGTATAAGGCTGAGGACAGACCGCCTCACCTCATCGTTTCGACCAACAATCCGAATGATGAAAAGTTAGAGATAACGATTCAAGACAATGGCATCGGCATTCGACGCGATAACTTGAAGAAGATATTCGAAAAGTTCTATCGCGTACATACGGGCAATCGACATGACGTTAAAGGCTTTGGCTTAGGTCTTGCATACGTACATAATGTCGTAAAAGCTTTGGGCGGATCCATTCACGCTGAGAGTGAATTTGGAAAAGGCACAAAGTTTATTATCAACATTCCCCTAATGGGATAAACAAATTAGATAAAACAAAAAAACAAGTATAGCTATGATTACTACAGAAGAAAAAGTACGCATTTTGCTTTGCGAAGATGATGAGAACTTAGGCATGTTGCTTCGCGAATATTTGCAAGCAAAGGGTTTTGAAACAGAATTGTGTCCTGATGGTGAGGCTGGTTATAGAGCTTTTACACAGGGTAAGTTCGACCTCTGCGTGCTTGACGTGATGATGCCTAAGAAGGACGGCTTCAGCCTTGCACGCGACATACGTCAGTTGAATGAAGAAGTGCCCATCGTATTCCTCACTGCTAAGACGTTGAAGGAGGACATTCTCGAAGGTTTCCGTATCGGTGCTGACGACTACTTGACGAAGCCCTTCTCAATGGAGGAACTTACTTTCCGTATTGAAGCTATTTTGCGTCGCGTTCGTGGTAAGAAAAATCGTAATTGCACTTTCTACAAGATAGGTTCTTTCTCATTCGATACGCAGAAGCAAATCTTATCGCGCGGTGATCAACAGACGAAGCTTACAACGAAAGAGAGTGAATTGCTCAGTTTGCTTTGTGCCCACGCTAACGAAATCTTACAGCGTGACTACGCTTTGAAGACAATTTGGATAGACGACAATTACTTCAATGCACGTTCAATGGACGTTTACATCACCAAATTGCGTAAGCACTTGCGTGCTGACGAGAGTGTTGAGATTATCAACATTCACGGTAAGGGCTACAAGTTGATTACTCCCGAACCTACTGAGGAGTAAGCACACATTGCTACATTATTGATAACCTAAGGATTAAATATTTTGTATACAGGGCATATTGCTTTGAGTAGCGATATGCCCTTTTTTAGTATATTTTATTATGTCATTGGTATAGTTTTATCATTCCGTGCTTTATGATAATGCAACTTTTTAGTATTTTTGCACGAGTTATGCAGTGTGCGTATGCTGCAACTTATAACCAAACGTAAAATATAATAATCCCTTAACGAAAAGAATGAAAAGTAAGATATACCTCTTCTCTTTCTTACTATTAGCTGTGGCTGCGTTGTTTCAGTCATGCAATGACGACGAGACTTACGCTGATAAGCGTAAGCGTGAGGATAAGCAAATAAGATCCTTCTTAACCTCTGGCGCGCAAGTGAAGAGTGAAGATGTTGAAGGCGAGTATCTGCTCAACGTTGCAGGCAATATCAAGGTCATATCAGAGTCGGAGTTTGAGCGCAATGATAGTACGACAGACGTTTCGAAGAACGAGTACGTTTATTTTAAACGTACAGGCGTGTATATGCAGATACTGTCGAAAGGAGATGGTAAGAAACTCGCTGATGGCGAAAATGCTCGTGTCGTATGTCGTTACATTGAGTTCAATATAGCATCTGATAGTATTCAGTCTACTAACAACTTAACGAGTAGTACGGAGATGAAGCCAGATGTGATGATAGTCAATAATACCTTAGGCTCATTCACAGGCACCTTTGTGAGTGGTCAGATGTATCAGACCTATAACTCATCGGCTGTTCCTGCTGCATGGCTCAAACCACTTACCTATATCAATTTAGGGCGCGCAACAGACAACTTAGCTCATGTGCGTTTGATTGTGCCAGGCTCACAAGGTCAAGCCAATGCTTCGGCGAACGTTTATCCCTGCTTCTATGATATAACCTATCAGCGTGGACGGTAATTGCCTTGCGCTATATCATATAATAAAGGTCAGAAAAGATATAGATTATCTAAAAGATGAAATCTATGCTTTTCTGACCTTTGCTTTGTTTGGTTTGGCCTCTCCCTAAATTAATTGATAGAATGCATTGTTAAAACCTGTCTTGCCATTATCTTATCAATAGAAAAATTAGCTTTGACAATCCATGGATTTTCTGTCGCATATATGCTGGAATATTTTTAAAGTTTGTTTGTTCTTGCGATGTTCTTATGCTATTTTGCCGATTAATTTGATTTAAATTTACGAAAAATAGTACTTTTGCAGAAAATATTTCTTTTAAGATAAAGAGAAGCAAACCTAATTCTTAAATCCCTTAAATCAACCCCACGTTTTGTTGAAACAATGTATTCTAATCATATTATTTTTATGTTGTACATGTGTCGAAAAGGCGGGTGCACAAATGGTTGATGGGCCATATATTACTTGGGAGGACTTTGTACAGAGCTATTTAGACCCATATCAGGCGGATAATGATAATGATACAGACGTTGACTTAAAGGAACGATTGGAAGTATTGGCGCAACATCCGATGCAGATTAATTTGTTGGGCCGTGATGATTTGTTGCAATTGCCCTTTATCACGGGTGAGCAGGCTGACTCTTTGTTGAGCTATCGGGCGAAGAAGCATGGCTTTGTGTCGTTGGGAGAACTGCAACTTATAAGGGGTATGGACTATTACACGCGTGTTTATTTATCGTTGTTCGTGCGTTGTGAAGCAGCTTATCCACCAACAAAAGAGCAATTACAGCGCTGGAAAGAAAACGATAAAATAACAAAGAAGTTATTCACGGGTAACCATACGATCGAAAGTAGATTGGACTGGCCGCTTTATCAGCGTGAGGGATATGCGCCTAAGGAGACACCCACAACTACCAATTGGTATGCTGGCAATGCGTTACACCATATCATTCGCTATCGCTATCATTATAAGCAGGAGGTGCTTTACGGACTTACGCTCGAAAAAGATGCGGGCGAACCTGTATGTAAGCAAGGATTTTACCCCTACGACTATTGGTCGGGGTATGTGATGCTGCGTCCGAAGAACAAACCATGGAGTATGGTAGTGGGTGATTACAATGTATATGGCGGACGAGGCTTGCTCTTAGGGAAATTGCAATTTGGTGGAAAAGCAGAGCAAATGCGTGTTCTAAAGCGCCCACAGACGCAATTCAAAGCACATACATCGGCTGATGAGAGCCGTTACTTTAGGGGCATAGCTGTGGCTTATCAAGCGAAGGCTTGGCGGGCGGTAGCTTATTTCTCTTATCGAAAGTTAGACGGGCGTTATGATAACCTTTCGCACGACACAGTGCGTACGATTTTAACCTCAGGGTTGCACCGCACCTTGTCCGAAATCGCTGCGCGCCGCACATTGGCTTGCTTGACAATGGGCGCAAGTGTAGATTATGTAGCTCAGCGTTGGGGCTTGTCGGCTAATGCGATTGTAACACATTATGGGAGCGTGGTTAGTCCGCAAGAGCGCGCCTATAATAAGTATTACTTTCGAGGCCAAACGGCAGTGGGAAGTTCGTTGAGTTATTACGCATTGTTGGGCCGCATATCGGCAGTGGGGGAGTGGGCTGTTGACGGTAAAGGCCATTTGGCTGTAGAGAATAGTTTGAATTATCGCGTTTCGCAGCGATTAGCTTTTAATGTGCAGCAGCGTCATTTTTCTTATCGTTTTGTGAGCATCAATGGCCAAGCCTTGCAGCAAGGCAGTCGTGTGGCCAATGAACAGGGGGTGATGTTGGGAGTACGTTATTTACCGATACAACGGTTGGAACTTATGGGGTATGTTGATTTGTTTCGTTTTCCACGCCCCACGTTTAATGCTTATTTTAATAATACTTCCGGCTTTGAAGCCGCACTGCAAGGGCAGTATAGCTTTAGCAATCAATTTAAACTGCAATGCCGTTATCAAGCGAAGCAAAAGCAATACAATTTTACTTACAATAAAGAACGATTGTTAGAACGTAGAATAACGCAAAAGTTGCGTACGGCGCTGGTTTGGACATGGTCTCACTTCGACTGCAACGTGCAAGCTGATGTGGTAAATGCTTATCGTCAAAGCGGCCAAAGTGCGTGGGGCGCGATGTTGTCAACACGCGTGGGGTGGAAACCTTTAACCGCTTTTCAACTCAAGGCTTTTACAAGCCTATTCATGACAGACGATTACGACAGTCGAGTCTATGCTTACGAACCGCAGTTATTACATACCATGAGTTTCAGCTCCTTCTTTAATCAAGGCTGGCGAGGTGTGTTGTTGGTCAATTGGCAGTGTTGTAAGTTGCTCACATTATCACTTCGTTATGGAGCGTTGAAATATTTTAATCGTTCCACGCAGTCGTCAGGGACAGAGACGATTCATTCATCGTGGAAGAATGACGTTTCGCTTCAAGTAATCTTCAAGTTATAAATCTTACGTATGATGAAACAAAAATCAATATTGTCATTTGCGCTCTTCCTGCTTTCGCTCCTCACGATGGCACAGGAAGCACAGAAGCCAGAATTGCCTACAACTTTTACAGCACAATCACTGGTAAATGATGTGGCCGAAGGCTATTATGTCTTAAGCGGACTAAATGAAAACGAGAACGAATGCTTTCTACAATCCGTCCAAGCAAAAAATAAAACAAAACTTTGTGCCGTGTCTTTATCAAAGACAGATAATAAAGTGACAATAACGGACGAAAAATTGTTGTGGCAAGTAATAAAGACTCCGGCGGGAAAGCTATTGCTTTATTCGCCAACAGAGAAAAAATATCTGGTGCGAAAAAAGGCGAAGAGTGTTGACATTGCGCTGAATGCTAAAGCTAACGATTTAGCAGAATGGTCGTATAAAGTAACCAACGAAGGAAGGTTAAGTTTGTATGAAGGCGACCGCGTGCTGGTGCCGCATAAGGACTATAATGCTGATGAAGACGTTAGTTACTTTGGCAACTATTCGTCAACTTATAGTGAAAAAGATGTGCGAGGACTCGCTTTGTACGCCCCATCGAATGCTTCAACTTCAGGCACCATTACAATGCCTACGCAAGGACAATGTGTGTGCTTAACTTCGCGTTCAACTTATCAAGCAAAAGGTGGAAATGAAATGCCACTAAGTGATGTGTTGTTGAATAATGGTTCTGTAGCACAAACTTCGCAAATGCAACTTCTAACGGTAGAACTTACCTCAGCAACGACCTTTCGCTTATTGACTGATGAAGGATATTTATCATACGATATGACTATTTCTTCAAGTTCGGTGGAGTGGCAGGTGCAAAATGGTTGCCTTGCTACGGTCGAGGAGACTCCTCGTTTCTTGAACTACAGTGCAGGTCGTTGGTACTTGTGTGGTACGGCCTCCTTATCTGTCCCTTCACAGTGGCGGCAGGTGGCTGATGAGCCACAGCAAAGCATAAGTGACAAAGGAGTTTGTTTGTTAAAGGGTGGGTGGACTGCAGATGCATTGCAAAATCTGGCTATCACAGACGACGTGAAATGCCTTGATTTGACAGCTTTATCTTTGCCCGTTAAAAGCTTTGCATGGGACGCGCTGCAGTCTAAAAACATACCGCTATTTATTAATGCAAGTGATCTTACGCCTTCTTCTTGGCGCTTTGTCGTGCGTTGTTCGGCTACTGAAAATAGATTGTTAGATGCTGCATTGCTCTTGACCGACAAGACTCCGTTTTATACCGATCGGCCCATTCGTATTGCCGAAGGACAGGTCGTTTATAAACGAGCCTCTTGTACGGATAAGGGCTGGGAAACGTTAAGCCTTCCTTTTGCAGCAACGCTTAGTGAAGGGGCAAAAGCATACGTGTATGATAAATTAGAAGACGATACGTTGGTGTGTAAAGAAGTCACGCAAACAAATAACAAACATGGCTATTTGGTGTATCGTGAAGCAGGACGAACACTCACGCTTACTTCATTGGCGGGCGAAATGAAGAGCAACGTTGAGACATTGACTAATGGACTTTTGCCAAATAGAGAATTGATGACGGTGTCGGCTAATACACGAGCCATTTATCTGTTGCAGCGTTCTGCGTCCACCTTCCGAAGGGCAGCAGTTGGTAGCAAGTTAGCTCCATTTCGTGCTTACTTTGAGCGGAATGAGAGCAGAGCATCCCTGAAGATTAGGGTAAGGTGAAGGGGAAGATAAATTGCAGTTTATCAAACGCGTCCCCCCCTAATCCTATGGCCTGACATAAATGAATATTTATAAAATAGTATGCATAAAATTGCCGATACAGCGTATTGTTATTAATTTTGCAGCCGAAAAAGAAAATAATACGCATAACTATACATGAACGAAACTAAACAAACGCCTTCTGCCTTCTTATCCCTCTTGCCTTTAGTCGTATTGGTGCTAATGCTGGTGGCCACCATTCGAGCTTATGGTAGTGACTCATTGGCAGGGGCCAGCCAAGTAACGCTATTGGTAGTGTCTGCATTTTGCGTCTTGTTGGGCACACAATTCTTAAAAGTGCCATGGGCAGAGTTTGAACAAGCCATTACGCGCAATGTATCAAGCGTAACCAGTGCGATACTCATACTCCTATTTATCGGCGCATTGAGTGGCACGTGGATGGTGAGTGGGGTAGTGCCCTCACTGATATATTATGGTATGAAGATCATTCACCCCGAAGTATTCCTCACGTCCACTTGTCTTATCAGCGCTTTAGTAAGTGTCATGACAGGCAGTTCGTGGACCACTATTGCCACCATTGGCATCGCCCTCATGGGTATCGGTCGGGCTCAAGGATTTGACGACGGTTGGATAGCAGGAGCCATTATCAGTGGAGCCTACTTTGGTGATAAGATTTCTCCCTTGTCCGACACCACAGTTCTTGCATCGGGTGGGGTAGGAGTGCCACTTTTTAAGCACATACGCTATATGATGATTACCACCTTCCCCTCCTTACTCATCGCGTTGGTTATCTTCACCATAGCAGGTTTTACGCACGAAAGCACCACTGGCAATGAAGTGTTCCTGTTCTCAGCAGCCCTCTCATCGCGTTTCAATATCACTCCGTGGTTATTACTCGTACCGATTATTACGGGTATCATGATAGCGCGTCGCTTTCCACCAGTCGTAACGCTATTTATGTCGACGCTGATAGCCGTAGTATTTGCCCTCATATTCCAACCCGAAGTGTTAAGCGAGATAGCCGAAGGCAACCTTTTCAAAGGAGCCATGCAAAGCATCTACGGTTCAACTTCCGTTTCTACACATAGTCCTATGCTTACCTCATTGGTTGCCACACGTGGCATGGCGGGCATGATGAACACGATTTGGCTTATCATCTGTGCCATGTGTTTTGGTGGAGCTATGGAGGCCGGTGGCATGGTGCGTGGCATTACGCAGATATTTGTTCGTATGATTCATGGACGTGTCAGCCTAGTCGCTTCTACTGTTTGCAGCGGATTGATGCTCAACTTAGCCGTGGCCGACCAATATATCTGCATTTTGCTCACGGGCAATATGTTTAAGAAGATTTACGATCGTCAAGGTTTTGAACGTCGCCTCTTGAGTCGTACCACAGAGGACAGCGTGACCGTCACCTCCGTGCTCGTCCCTTGGAACACATGTGGCATGACGCAAAGCACTGTCCTCGGAGTTTCCACCTTTACCTATTTGCCCTATTGCTTTTTCAATCTTATCAGCCCCTTAATGAGCATCTTCGTTGCCACTATAGGTTATAAGATTTTCCGCACATGGGATAAGCGTTAGTCCAACGCCTCCCTCTTGTTTATAGGCAAGCATTGCATCTTCTTTCAATAAGAGAATGCAATGCTTGCCTATTCCCTTCTACCAATATTCTATACGCGCGCACGCGCGTGTACACGTGTACATGTTATATCTGTTCGTAAAATCTGTTCCATGTTTCATTTTTATGTTTCAACTCATTGAAAATCAAACGTTTCAAGATATGAAACATTGGTGCTCAATGTTTCATTTTTGGTTTCAATGTTTCATTTTTTATTTACCACACCCCTTTCCCAAAAAACACAATGGGAGCGATTTAAAACCCCAATGGGAGCGATTTAAAACCTCAATGGGAGAGAAATCAAACCCCAATGGGAGAAACACCACTGAAACATTGAAATCAAAAATGAAACATAGAATGCCAATGTTTCATCTCTTGAAAGTACGTATTTTTTATAAGTGATTGAGAATGAGATAAGTTTTTATCTCATAAAAAGAAGAGGTTACGAATTAGAAATAAACAGAATGTAGCATCCTGCTGTGATTTGCATAACCATCCAAAGAACTCTTTCGGTTGCAAAGGTACGATATTTAATCGGGGATAAAGAATGTTTTAAGATTTTTTATCCTCGATTTTTTGCTTGGATAAATCTGTTTTTATTAAACCATATTCTTCTCTATTCTTTGCTATATCCATTTCAATCCATTCAAACTTATGTTAAGCAATTGCCGACCTTTAATATTGAATTTCTTGACCTCATAGACAAAAAATGTTTCACACAAGGCAGACAAGTAGCGTTCCACTGTTTTTCTGGTCAATCTTCCTCCCATCAGCAGTCATTATGTCAGCGATACGTTTTGTCGAGAAGAACCGAAAGTTTTAGGCGTGACGCTCCTAAAACTTCCAAAAATCTCATAGTTTTAGGATTGCACGTCCACTTTTTTAGAACCCGGCATAGATAAACGGGGCTACATAGGCGGCACTGAACTCAATGATGAGCTGCAACAACAGGCAAAGCAGCAATAATTTGCCAAACCAACGCATCCCGACAAAGCGTTGCTCCGCCCACTCCGACATCCGGTCGGGCAGGAATATAAGCACATAGGCAGCAATCAGCATCAGCGTCCATACGGCACGTTCCCGCACGAATGCCTCGATTACTTCCGGTCTGAAATCCGTAAAAATGCGACAGAACATCACCGCCGTGTCGGCAAGCGAGACGCAACGGAACGGAAGCCACATAACCGTGACAAAAACAAACGTAGCGGCTATCCACACCTGCCGCGGCGCACGCAACCGCGACACCAGCGGTGAGAATGCCTTCTGCACAACCAATGCCATGCCGTGTGCCAACCCCCAGACCACAAACGTAAAGCCGGCGCCATGCCATGCCCCGCCCACAGCCATTGTCAGCAACAGGTTGAATCTCGTGCGCCACCGTCCGCAGCGGCTGCCTCCAAGCGGGATATAGATATAATCGCGCAGCCACGATGACAACGAAATGTGCCATCTGCGCCAAAACTCCGTGATGCTCACCGACTTATACGGTGAGCGGAAATTGAGCGGCAATTCGATGCCGAGCGTGCGGCTCATGCCGATGGCGATGTCGGAATAGCCCGAGAAATCAAGATATATCTGCGCGCTGTAGCCCAGCAGCGCGAGCAAAGCCTCTGTGCCGCTATAGCCGGCAGGATTGTCGAAAACAAGGTTGTTGAACTGCGCCAGATAGTCGGCCACCACCGCCTTCTTCAGCAGTCCTTTCATCATCAGAAACAGTCCGGCATACAGCATAGGGGGCGTGATGCGGCGGTTGCCCTCCAACTGCGGAAAAAACTCCGCCGCGCGCACAATCGGTCCAGCCACAAGCACCGGGAAATATGTGAGATAAAACACATAATCGAGCATACGCCGCGGAGCGATTATCACGCCACGGTAGACATCGACCATATAACTGACCGAACGGAACGTGTAGAACGAGATGCCCACAGGGACAACGAGGTCTGTCAGCCGGAAGTTTGCACCTACAATCGATGCCACCGACTGCATCATTCCCCCGTCGCACTTAAACCACACAAGCACTCCCACCGACAACAGGACACTGCAAACGAGCAATGCCCGACGGCGGCTGCGACTGCGGATATGCGACAACCATACCGACAACCAATAGTCGACCACGGCTTTGACAAGCACCGACAATGCAATCAATCCGCCCACCTTATAGGCAAACAGCAGACTGAATGCCACAACAAACGCCATCATTGCCGACCGCCGGCGATAAAGCAACCCATAGATTGGATAAAACACAAGAAGCACCAGCCAGAAAGCCTCGCTGTCAAGAAATGCGCCAAAGGTGCTGGATATGTCGGTGAGCCGGTCAATCATCAGGTGTAAGAACTATGGTTTTCACTGGTTTGGCACTGCGTTTGTGCGGAACGTCAAGGCGCATCGGGCATACCGATTTTGTGGAAATCCACACCGCCACACTGTCCATCCACACCGCCGCGGCTTCGCGCGTCGGATGAGCGCCGTCGGAAGCGCGGTCAAGACTAAGATTTGAAGAAAGGAAGAAATGCCCGTTGCCCACCTTTCCGGCAATCAGGCGGTTGATGCCCGTGTCTGGCTTCCAGTTTGGAGGACCGATCCAGACAAATGGCAATCCACCGATATCGGCAATGATGGAGTCGACCATCGCCGCACGGCTGCGTTCCACATTGCGCACAAACAGCTCGTTGCCTCCAAGGCACACCACAATGTAACCCGGTTTGAATTTTTCAATATATGCCCTCAGCTTATGTGTCGCACCCCATTTTTCGGTTGTCGACCCATACCAAATCACCGTGTAAAGCGAATGCCCGTTTTCTTCGGCATAGGCAGCCAGGCGCGGCGACAATCCTTCCAGCATGGAGTCGCCCACAAAGAGCAGCGTATACTTGCACGTATCGGTTGCGGCAACGTTTTTTTCAGACACGGCAACACTCCTGACGGCTTGACCGCCGACTTCGGGAGATGTCTTTACCTTAGCCATCTGATGCCCGAAAATCCGCAAGTCGTCAAACGTTGACAACAGCATAATCACGGCAAATGCCGTTGCCAACAATGCCCATAATCGCGCGTATGGCCATTTCATGGTCTTCTATATATTATGGGGACACAGCCCCCTCGTTTCCTTGTCAATCCACGGTCGTCACCCTATTTGCCATTTTTAATCTCAAGCGCTTTTATTTCAGCACGTCTGATGCTCTCGGGATTATTCTTGTCGATGCCGTATTTCTCCGGCGCAGGAATGCGCAGCTCGGCTCCGACAGGCAAATTGTCGGGATCGGTGATTATATCTTTGTTGTCCAAGTAAATGTATACCCAGAAAGCGTAATGTCCGTAGAATTTGCGGGAAATGTTGCTCAGATATGCCGTATTGGTAACCTTGAACGTCTGTTCAGCCTTCTTGCTCTCCTTCTCCGGCTCAGCCGTTTTTTCCTCAGACTGTTCCTGCGGCTTCTCCACTGCAGCCGTCGAGTCGGAATCCGCCGCAGCCACCTTGGCAGTGTCATCGGCAATTACAGCAGGCTGAGACGACGTTTTTTTGACAACTCCGAACAGACAGAACCACGCAACGGCGGCTACAACCGCAGCCGTTACGAAACCGGCAAGGAATCCCCAAGCGAAACGGCATCCGCCACGTTTCGGCTGTGGCTCATCATCATATTCTTCCTCCACTGTTTCCTCCGCTTCTTCGGCAGTTTCTTCCGTCTCTTCTTCGGCTGTTTCCTCCGCCACAGTCTCATCATCGGCGTCAGCCTCAGCAGTGCATTCTTCTTTTTCCTCTTCGCTGTCAGCCTCACACTCTTCAAGCCCGTCAGTCTGACATTCCTTTTCCTCCGGCTCCGCTCCGTCGGCAGGACTCTCATCCGCCACGTCCTCTGTTCCGGCTGTCTCATCAACAGTTGTCGCCGCCTCCTCTTCGGCAGCGTCAGGAGTCTCATCCTCCGCCACTGGCTCATCGCCGTCGAAATCATCGGCAAGCTCTATCGCCTCAAAACAATCAAACGCACTGTTGATTGCAGCGGCCGTATCCGGGTCGGCGACAAAACGCACCTCGCCACCATCCACATCGAAGCGACCCACGCCTTTAAGCGTCACCGACTCGCCATCCATCAGCCGTTCGGCAACAATGGCAAACAATTCTTTGACAAAAGATTGGCACAAAGCCTCCGACGTGTCGGTCTCATGCGACAACGCCTTGACAATGTCCTGCAACACAAGTACTCGGTTACTCATCGCCGGCTTCTCCTTTCTCCGCAATGCGGGTTTTAAGCCGAGTGCCCGGCACAAACGTCATTCTTATTTCGGGCGGATAAAGCATCCTGCGTCCAGAGGCGGAATCCACCTCCACACGCTCCATCAGCTTCTCCCCCTCAAACTTGCCGAAACCCGGCACAGCGACCGTCTCGAGAGCGCCGCAATGCTCCTTCAGCAGAGAGGCAAAACCGTCGGCAAGAGCCTCCACATCTGCCTCTCCACGCTCCAAGCGTCGTGCCAGTTCAGCGACAATATCCTTATGTTGCATTTCTTTTTTTTCCATTGTAATGCAAATGTAGTGTTTTTCCACGAACCTGCAAAATGGCAGTCACCTCGTGACACAACGACCGCCACAACCGCCATATTGACACCATCCGCACGCTGGCACATTTTTGGCAGAAACCAATAGTGACCGCTTGAAGGAGCGGCAAGTAAACAACTGATAAATAAATATATAAAAACATACAACTATGATGACCGAAAAATTACAAAAAGAGCTTAACGTGCAGATCAATGCAGAGATGTGGTCTTCAAACCTTTATCTTTCAATGGCATTTTATCTGAAAAACAAAGGTCTTGACGGATGCACCAACTGGCTGATGAAACAGTCGCAGGAAGAACTTAACCACGCTTACGAGATTGCCGACTACCTGAGCAAACGCGGAGAGAAAGCAGAAGTAGGTATGGTCGATGTCGTTCCTACAGGCTGGGGCGATGTGGCAGAAGTGTTTAAAAACGTCTATGACCACGAGTGCCACGTGTCAAAACTCATCGACGAGCTCGTAGATGTGGCATCGGCAGAAAAAGACAAAGCCACCCAGGATTTCCTTTGGGGATTTGTCCGCGAGCAAGTGGAGGAAGAAGCCACTGCAAGAGACTTGGCAGAGAAATTCGCAAAAGCCGGCGAGGCTGGCATCCTCTTCCTCGACTCTCAGCTTGCACAACGCAAATAAACGCATGAGAAAATAGAAGCATAAAATTTGGTTTGGGGCGGGATTCATCCTTTTGGTTGAGTCCCGTTTTTTTTATTACCGGTCACTCCACCCGGTAATTTTTCATCAAAGGACTCAAATATTCCGCAAATTCTGACTAAATTTGCGGAAACATCTAATTTGGCTTTTATGATCAACTTCGAATGCGACTACACCGAAGGAGCGCATGCAAGCATCCTTCAACGACTTGCAGAGACCAACATGGAGCAGACCCCCGGATACGGCAAAGACCGCCACTGCGAGAATGCACGCCAGATTATCCGACGCGTCTGCAATGCCCCCGATGCCGATGTGCATTTTCTCGTCGGCGGCACACAGACAAACAAAACCGTCATAGCCTCCATTCTGCGTCCATACCAGGGAGTGATATGTGTGGAAACCGGACACATCGCCGTGCATGAGACCGGTGCCATCGAGTCGACAGGACACAAAGTAATCACCGTGCCAGGCATCAATGGAAAAATCACGCCACAACTGATTGAGCAGGTGTATCGCCGCCATTTCGACGACAAAGGGTTGGAGCACTGCGTGCAGCCAGGAATGGTCTACATCTCGCAGTCGACCGAAGTGGGTACGGTCTACCATCTCAACGAACTTGAAGCCATCAGCGCGATGTGCCGCAAGCTTGAATTGCCGCTGTTTCTCGACGGAGCACGTCTGGGCTACGGACTTGCCGCCAGCGACAACGACACGTCGCTCGCCGACATCGCTCGCCTCTGCGACGTGTTCTACATCGGTGGAACAAAAATCGGCGCACTTTTCGGCGAAGCCGTTGTCATAACCAACCCGTCAATCACGCCTGGATTCAGATACATGATAAAGCAAAACGGCGGACTGCTTGCCAAAGGACGCCTGCTCGGCATCCAGTTTGAGACGTTGTTTGAAAACGACCTCTACATGCAGCTGTCGCGCCACGCCGTCGAACAGGCGATGCGCATACGCTGCGCGCTCGAGGCAAAAGGTGTGGCTCTTGCTTATGCTTCGACCACAAACCAGCAATTCCCCATACTTCCCGACAGCGTAATCGAGCATTTGTCTGACCGCTACATCTTCTCCACAACGGAGCACCTCACTCCAGGAATGACGGAAGTGCGCATCTGCACCAGCTGGGCCACGCTGTCGGAAAATGTAGACCGTCTGATCGACGACCTCGACAAAGCATTGTAACATCTTTTCGAAAAAAATAAGGGTCATCACCCCCCCCTAAATGAAGTGAGGCTGCATCTTTCGACGCAGCCTCGCTTTTATTATGTTTTTTTAGGAATATTAATCGATTTCCTCATCAGCCTCATAACCGCCCATTTCGCGGAGAGCGTTCTTGAGCATTACGTACTGCTGGAACAAGTGGTTTACAGGCACCTCGCCCTGAGTGTAGTCGTGCATCGGGCTCTTGAGGAAGAAGCTCAAGAAGCGCTGAGTTCCGTAGCGTCCTGCGCGTGCAGCCAAGTCGCTGAGCAACACGAGGTCAAGGCAAAGAGGAGCAGCGAGGATAGAGTCGCGGCAGAGGAAGTTGATTTTGATCTGCATTGGGTAGCCCATCCATCCGAAGATGTCGATGTTGTCCCATCCTTCCTTGTTGTCGTTGCGCGGTGGATAGTAGTTGATGCGCACTTTGTGGTAGTAGTCTTTGTAGAGATCCGGCTGATTCTCAGGCACGAGGATTGACTCCAAAGTAGACAATTTGCTGACTTCCTTAGTGTGGAAGTTTGCAGGCTCATCGAGCACAAGACCGTCGCGGTTACCGAGGATGTTTGTAGAGAACCATCCTGACAGGCCGAGGCAACGGGTTCCGATGATAGGAGCGAAACCAGACTTAACCAAAGTTTGACCAGTCTTGAAGTCCTTACCGGCGATAGGCATCTTAGTTTTTTCAGCGAGCTCCCACATAGCAGGGATGTCGACAGTGGTGTTAGGAGCACCCATGATGAAAGGAGCGCCTTCAGAAAGAGCTGCGTAAGCGTAGCACATAGAAGGAGCGATGTGCTCTTTGTCGTCAGCCTTCATAGCTGCTTCCAAAGAAGCGAGAGAGCCGTGGATCTTCTCGTCTACCGGAACGTAGATTTCAGTAGAAGCCGCCCAAAGCACAACGATACGGCTGCAGTTGTTTGCTGCCTTGAAGTTGCGGATGTCTTCGCGAACCTGCTCCATCATATCCCAACGGTTAGCGCAAGTTTTCACGTTGTCACCGTCAAGACGTTTTGCATAATTATGGTCGAAAGCCGCCTTCATAGGAACGATTTTAACCAATTCGTCCTTAACCGGCTCTATGTCTTTTTCTTTAAGCACCTCAGCGTTGATAGCCGACTCGTATGCGTTTGCAGGATAAACGTCCCAAGAACCGAAAACGATGTCGTTCAAATCTGCCAAAGGCACGATGTCTTTATAGTGAAGATATTTCTTTTCAGCACCGCGGCCAACGCGGATTTTGTCGTATTGTGTCATTGAGCCCACTGGTTTAGCCAAACCTTTACGAGCCATCAATACACCTGTCATAAATGTTGTTGAAACGGCACCAAGACCTACTACAAGTACGCCAAGTTTGCCTTCTGCTTTTTTAACGTTGCAATTTTCCATTTTTCAGAATATTTTTCTTTTGAGTTGTTTTCAAATTTGTCTTGCGGACCAAAATCCACGGGTCAAAAGTACTGCTATTTTCCTGAATGCAAAATTATTTTTAAATAAATAAATGGTCCAAATGGTCTAAACTTTGGTAAAAAAGGGCGCAATCAGATAATATTTGTTAAATACCACCTGATTGCGCCTTATTTTGTGAAAATTTCTAAACGAAGCGTTTTTCGATTTCCTCGAGTTTTTTGATTATTTCGGGATGCGTGACGGCATCTTCCTCCGCTGTCCATCCTTTTCCTTTGAGCCACGCCACCTGGCATCCAATAGACTCAGCCGGCACGATATCCTTCTTATAGCTGTCGCCAACGACAAGCACATTCTCTGCCGGGACGCCAAGAGCCTCCACACCGAGCGCGAAAATGCGCGGATCGGGCTTTCGTATGCCAACCACAGCGCTTTCAACAACCTTTTTGAAATAGCGTGCCAAGTCGAAATCGGCAAGCACCGTCTCCACATTGCCGTAGAAGTTGCTCACGAGCACCATCGGCACCCGCTCATGCACAAACTCCAACACCTGACGCGCCTCCTCAACCGATTCCTTCGCACGGTTATAGCAATAGCGCGCCACGGCAAGCGCCTTTTCCTCCACGGGATAATCAGAAGGGAGCACTGCGTTTTCAACGAGGTTGCCTATCTCGATACGCATCTTGATGAGCAACAGGTCGTAGAAATTATGCTCTGGCAGTATATGGCGAGTCTTCGCCAGCTCACGCTCCGCATAGACGTAGCAGTCGCGGAACTGCTCCTTCGTCACCTGCACACCAGCTTCGCGGTATCCGTCCCAAATCACTTCGCTCCAATGGTCGCCACGGCTGTCGATTGTGCCGCCGTAGTCGAAAATCACACCCTTAATATCAGTATTTGCCATTTTCAACCTCCTCCGTAAATTTACAGCACATGCGCTCATGCCGCCAAATCATATATACAAGCATCAGATTGAGCACGACCAGCTCGAAAGCGAAATAGAGCCACGGCATCTTGACGAGCAGCGAGCATACAAGCGCTATCGAACGCAGATTGAACGACAGCCAGTTGGTGTATTTCATCAACGGCTTGCTGCCGGCACGGAATGTGTCGCGGAACGACTGCGACACCTCCCCCTCGCCAAAACGTTTGCGCAAGGCGCGGCGCAGTTGCTGCATGCGTGGCGTGAGCACCTCCTGATTTGCGGTATAGTTGCGGTAGAAGAACATCGTGGTCTTCTTCCAGAAGTTTCCCTTCCATGGCACAGCGGCATACGCCTTGTCAAGCTGCTCCACGCTGTCGAGCTCACTTCCTTCTTTTCCTTTCAAGAAATACAAGTGGAACTGGCGATAATAGTCGGCAGCTGCAGCCTGTTTCGCATGGCACAGACCTGCGGCTACGGCTATCGCCCAAATGACCCACTGGTGTTCCATAAAGAACACGCTGGTACAGTTTTCACGGAAGCATATAGCCAAATAGATCGCCACAAACCAGAAGTCGCCGCTCAGACCGTCGAGTATACGACCGAGGCGTGAGTACTGCTGCGTCATACGCGCCAACTGACCGTCGGCACTGTCGAAAGAGTTTGCCCAAACGAGCAACAACACCCCCACAATATTCAGCCAAAGGTCGTCGAAATAGAACATCACTCCAGCCGCCACACCTATAAATATAGAAGCAATCGTAATGGCGTTTGGCTTGATGCCGAGTTTCGCACACAGCACAGCCCACATATAACCTATCGGGCGATAGAAACAAAGGTCGATCGTTTCCTCCGTGTCCATCGACTTGAGGGTGTCTTTATAAGACGCTTTCAATTCTTTTATATTCATCGACGTCGTTATTTAAGTTTTGATTTGACATAATTCAGCACCGCCTTGGCAATAAACGGAGCAGCCTCGTTGCGGCAAGGCGCGAAACTTGGCCAGTCGTTGAAATCGATGATGCGGATGTCGCCTTCCGGCGACACGATGCAGTCGCCGCCATAAACCTCCACGCCGAGAGCCTCAGCAGCGTCGTGGCAGATGCCCTTCAGGCGCTCGATGTCGAAATCAATGCCTTTCGACTTGCCGTTGATAGCCTCAAGTCCATATTTACTGTGTCCCTCGTCGAAAGGATAGAACCAGAAGAAGAACGGCGAGTTATGGATGCCGTAGAATTTTATAAGGTCGCCCACAAGATGACGGTTGATTACGGCGCGCTTTATGCCACGGTAGAAATATTCCTGCAGCACCTCCTGTGCCTCTTCCGCATGGCGCACATAGCTCACGTCCTCCTTATGCATGGCATGGAAGTCGCCGCGCTTTATCCAGCAGTTGTTGATGCCCGCCTTTCTCAGCTGGCTTACCACAGCCTCGTCGGTGTTGACAATAACACTGTCGGGATACGGAATGTTGTGCCCCATCAGAATGCGTGTCATGCGCTCGCGTGTGCAGTTCTCGATGCCGTAGCCCGAGTTCACCACAATGCAACCATCGTCCTCCATGTCCTGAAGGCGTTTTATCGACTCCTGTTCACGGCACATATTGAGGATTACGCGTTCCTTCACTTTGCCGCTGTTGAATTGCTCCTCGCTGTAGATGTTGACCGTGCAACCGCGCTTGCGCAGCTGGTCTGCCGTAGCGTTGAAAATCGCAGCGTCGTTGCCGATATGGTTTGGCGAGTAAGCGCCGGCTCTCATAATGCCGGCAATTGTTATTTCTGCCATTTGTATGTTGTTTCTAAACTTTATTTGCTGTTGATGAAATTTTCCGCCTTCTCAATGTCGCCGGCATGGTCTACATCAAGAATTTTCCCCATCGGATACGCCTTCAGTCTCAGACCCGCGTCGACGAGCGCGCGCTGGAAGTTGCGCATACGCGCCACGCCTCGCTCCATGCAGTCGGCAAGCACATCGATGGCTTTCTCATTGAGAGCGTATATGCCTCCCGAAATGTATTTTGCGCCATCATATCGCTCGTCGCGGAAAGCCGTGATGTTCAAATCGACGTCGGTCTGCACATACAGGGGCTTCTCATCGTCGATATAGTCGGTCACCGCCATCATTCCGTCATAACGTTCATCAGCCTCCATCGCCTCGATATATGGACGGAAATCCTGTTCGCGGAAGATAGTGTCGACCGTTGTCAGGCAGAAGCGTCCTTTCGGGATCACCCTTGAAAGCTCGAAAAAGCTGTGCATCGAGCTCGGAGTTGTCTTCACCACCAGGTTCAGCGGGATGTCGAGCGAGAGGCTCTCAATATATTCGCGCACCTCAGTCATCTGCTCGTTGACGATTATGCTGATGCTCTCCGCATTGCAGCGGCAGAAAAGGTTTATCAGGCGGCCTATCATCGGTTCGCCACAGATGTCGACAAGCGGTTTTGGTTTTGCCACGCCCTCTTGTGCGAGACGCGAACCCTCGCCGGCGGCTATTATCGCATAGTTCATTTTTCTTTCGTTTTTAAGCGTTAAGGATTTCCGACGACTCATCATCGTCCTTTGTCAAGTCGAGCACCTCCTTGTCGCCGCTCTTGTCGTAGTACTGGCGACGCAACGGATGTGCGTTCATTTCATAAAAGCGCGTGCGGTTTCTGAAGATGTCGATAGCCTTGAAAATCGCAGAGCGCAGCGAGGCCTCGCTTGCCTGGTTCTTTCCGGCGATATCATATCCAGTGCCGTGGTCGGGCGAAGTGCGCACATACGGGAGTCCGGCAGTGAAATTCACACCGTCGTCCATCGCGATTGTCTTGAACGGAGCCAGACCCTGATCGTGGTACATGGCAAGCACACCATCGAAGTGCGTATACTGCCCGCTGCCGAAGAATCCGTCTGCGGCATACGGTCCGAATGCCATGATTTTTCTTGAATAAGCCTCTTCAATGGCAGGCGTTATCACCTCCTTCTCCTCCGTGCCGAGCATACCGTTCTCCCCGGCATGCGGATTGAGCGACAGCACAGCGATGCGCGGCTTTATGATGTCGAAATCCTTTTTCAAGGAATCATTGAAGATTTCAAGTTTCTCCACGATGGCATCTTTTGTTATCGCCTCAGGCACCTGAGCCAAAGGCAAGTGGGTGGTGACCAGCGCCACGCGCAGATGGTCGTCGAAAAGAATCATCAGCGCCTTGTTGCCCTCGCCGATGCGCGACTCCAAAAACTCCGTGTGACCCGGAAAATGGAAATCGTCGCCCTGGATGGAGTCTTTGTTGATAGGCGCCGTCACCATTACGTCGATGATGCCGTTGCGCAGGTCGTCGGCAGCACGTTTCAGCGCAGCCAGCGCAGCCTTTCCGGCAGCCTCGCTCGGCGATCCGAGCTCGATTCTCACCTCACCGTCGACCACTTCCACCAAGTTGTTGACACCGTCGGCGGCATCCTCCGCCCGCGGCACAAGCGTGAAGTTCACGTTTCCCATCTCCAAAGCCTTGCGATGGTATGACAGCGCCTTCGACGAGCCATAAACAATCGGCGTGCACAGATCCGTCATCAAAGGATCCTCAAGCGCCTTCATTATCACTTCATATCCAATCCCGTTGATGTCCCCGTGGGTAATGCCAACGCGTATTTTTTTGTTCTGAGCCATATTATGCATTTTTTTCAATCTACAAAAATACGAAAAATCTGCGAGATAGCGAGAATTTAACAAAAAAGTAGTGTCAGGCGGTCAATATCACGCTGAAAATTCGTATTTTTGCAGACTGATTGCAAACAATGCATACAAGGCAACTGTATTATTGCCAACATTTTGATGTTCAATGCGTAAGAAATGGACAATTCAATAAAGCAACATCTGCTCGACCACCGCTACCTGCGGATGGCTCAGATATGGGCGGAAAATTCATATTGCCGGCGACGCCAAGTGGGCGCGCTGCTGGTCAAGGACAAAATGATTATCTCCGACGGGTTCAACGGCACTCCTTCGGGCTTTGACAACGTTTGTGAGGACGAGACCAACCACACCTACCCATACGTGCTCCATGCCGAGGCCAACGCCATCACGAAAGTGGCGCGAAGCAACAACAGCAGCGACGGTGCCACGCTCTATGTGACCGACTCTCCATGCATCGAGTGCGCCAAGCTGATAATCCAAGCCGGCATCAAGCGCGTGGTCTTCTCAAAGCTCTACCGGCTCAGCGACGGACTCGACCTTTTGCGCGAGGCAGGAGTGGAATGCTCTTTTATCAACACTGACACTGAAGCGGAAAACAATCTATAACAAACAGCAATAGAATGAGAATTAAACATAATTCCATAATTTGGTATCCATTGGTTATCTCGATAGCGATTGTGCTCGGTATCGTCATAGGCAACTACATATCAACAAAAAAATTCACACTCGACAAAGACCGCAAGATCAATGCCGTGCTCAACCTGATCCAAAGTGAATATGTCGACTCCATCGACGTGAAGGACCTTGTGGAGCAAGCCATTCCGGCAATCATCGGCAACCTCGACCCGCATTCATACTACATTCCCGCTTCCGATATCCGTGCAGAGAACGAGAAACTCGACGGCTCGATGAGCGGCATTGGCGTGTCGTTCTTCATGATGAACGACACCGCCAACGTTGACCAAGTGATTCCCAACGGACCGGCGGAAAAAGTGGGAATGCTTGCCGGCGACCGCATAATCTCGGTCAATGGAGAGTCGATTGTCGGCGGCACGCTGACGGCAGAGGGCATCCGCAGCAAAATCCGCGGAGAAAAAGGCACAAAGGTGAGAATCGGAGTGAAACGCAACACATCAAAGAAAACGCTCACCTTCACCATCACACGCGACGACATCCCGATGAACACCATCGACGTGTCGTATATGCTTGACGACAAGACAGGATACATCAAAATCGCACAGTTCGGAAAGAACACATACGATGAGTTTTTCGCAGCGTTGTCGAAGCTGAAGAAAGACGGCGCCTCCCGCTACATCGTCGACCTCCGCGGCAACCCCGGAGGATATATGGAAATGGCTATCCTGATGGTCAACGAATTTTTGGAACAGGGCGAACTTATTGTCTACACAAAAGGACGCAAAGAGCGTGAGGACATACAGGTGTGGAGCGATGACCAAGGCTCATTCCACAGGTTGCCGTGCTGATCGACGAGTATTCGGCAAGCGCCAGCGAGATTATGGCAGGCGCGTTGCAGGACAACGACCGCGGACTTGTTGTGGGTCGACGGTCGTTTGGAAAAGGACTGGTGCAGAAGCAGATTTACCTGCCCGACAGCAGCGCCATCCGTCTGACCATAGCCCGCTACTACACGCCGTCGCACCGATGCATACAGAAAGACTACACGCTTGGTGACGAAGACGACTACTCAAAGGAGCTCTACGACCGATACTCCCACGGCGAGCTCTACAGCGCCGACAGCATCAAGGTGGACAAAAGCAAGATTTTCCGCACTGCCAACGGAAGAATCGTATATGGTGGCGGAGGAATCGTGCCCGACATATTTGTGCCCAACGACACCACTGGTATCACCACCTACTACCGCGCCGTCGCCAACCTCGGGCTGCTGCAGCAGTATGTCTACACCTACGTCGACATCAACCGCGACCAGCTGAAAAACGTCAAGACCGTCAAGCAGCTGATGGGCATGATGCCGTCAGACGACGCCCTGACATACGATTTTGTATGCTATGCCCGCGACAACGGCGTGCCGATGCGTTGGTACTACATAAACCTTAGCCGTTCGCTGATAGCACGCCAACTGCGTGCCCTCGTGATTCGCGACGTGCTCGGCTCAGAAGAGTTCTACCGCTATTACAACCGCACCGACAATACAGTCAACGCCGCCTTGAAAGCGCTCAACGACGGCAAGGGCAAGTTTCCAATCACTCTGACAAGCACCAAGAAAAAGAAAGGGAAACGGTGATGGCTACAAAAACCGACATCAGGCGCGACATCCGTCAGCTCAAGCGCATGCTTACCGATGAACAGAAGGCAATTGCCGCCAGCAAATGCTTCTCACGGCTCGAGCAATGCCAGGAGTTTATCGATGCCGACCGCATACTCGTCTACGCCTCCCTGCCCGATGAAATCTCCACCGATGAATTCATCAGCCGCTGGTATGGCAGAAAGCAGATTTTCCTGCCGCGCGTCAACGGCGACGACCTTGACATACTGCCCTACCGACCCGGCGACACCGCAGAAGGAGCATTCGGCATCGACGAGCCAACGGGCAACGAATGCCGCGACATTTCAGAGATTGACCTTGTTGTGGTTCCGGCTATGGCATTCGACCGCCGCGGCAACCGTCTCGGACGCGGACGCGGATTCTACGACCGTCTGCTGCACAACGCCACATGCCCGCTGATAGGCGCCGCCTACGCCATCCAGATAGTGGAGCACATTCCGGCAGAACCTCACGACATAAAGATTCCAACAATCGTCACCGACGAAGAAACCATAAGAATTCAGCAATATGGCATTAGTAACTCCTGACACCAAGCTTTGCGAAGTGATTGTCGACGAGCCTTCGGTTGTCCCAGTAATCAACCGCTTCGACATCGTGCTCGGTGTGGGCGACCGCACCATAAAGTCAATCTGCAAAGAGAAAGGCATCGACACATCATTTTTCATCACAATCCTTAACGCGTTCATCCACGAATCGTTTTTTCTGGAAAATGTGACCGGAGCTTTCAATGCCGGCGACGTGGTCGACTATCTGCGCAAGACAAACAACTCCTACCTGCGCAACCAGCTGCCAAACATCGAGCGTCATTTCGCAGCTCTCATATCGCGCAGCGACTCAAACAACAACCTTCCGTTGCTGTTTAATTTCTACAGAGAGGTGAAAACGGAGATAGAGCGGCGCATCGACAGCGACAATCAGTGGTTTGACGCCATAATCTCTGCCGAGCAGTCGAACTCCGAAGTTTCTGTTGCCGGCAATGCCGTACAGGCGGAATCAGACTCAATCGAGGACAAATTGAGCGACCTGATAAACATGTTTGTGATTCATCTGCGTGGCGACTACGACCGCAACCTTTGCCACGCTGTGCTTTTCGCCGTCATCAGTCTTGAAAAGGACATTTGCCAGAACAACCGCATCCGCAACCGCGTGCTCCGACCGCTTGTCGATGCGCTCAACTCGCGAAACTCTTAACGACGTGACGCTATGACAAATCTGAATGTCAGAATCATCACCGACGACACGGCTGTGGCAATAGGTCTGAAACAGACTCTTGCCAATATGTTCGACGTGGAGGCTTCGTGGACAAGACCATCGGCAGTGGCAGTAGAACCCGACATTGCCGCCGACCTGTTTATTGCCGACGCCGGCGCCTTCGCCTCCCTGCCGGGATTTTTCATCCCCAAGCGCAACCGGCTTGCCCTGCTGTCCAACTCAACCGACGACAATATCGGCTTTACGCTCAACCGCCATTGCGACGAGGCTGCATTTCTAAAGCAACTCGGCGACATAATCGAGATGTCGCGCCACAACCGCTCCGACGGCAACGAGCTGTCGCAACGTGAAATCGACGTGCTTTGCCTGTTGGCAAAAGGGTTGACCAACAAAGAAATAGCCGACCGTCTGTTTATCAGCATCAACACCGTATTGACCCATCGCAAGAATATTTCAGCCAAACTCGGCATACGCAGTATCTCCGGACTGAGCGTATATGCCATAATGAACGGCTACATCACCGACATACCAGACATCTAAAATCCCTTTTCATTCGCCATTTTTTTGTATTTTTGCACTATCAATCGATTATGGAAGAGAATACAAACAAAAACATATCAGAGAAAACAGCGACAGAAAAGGCTGCGAAGCCAGTAGACAAGCGTATGCCTCGATGGCTTGCACTAACACTGAAAACGGCAGCATGGACTGTCGGGTCGGTGGCGGCGCTGCTGGTAATGGCGCTGTGCCTGACGGTGTGGATTCTGACACCCGACCGGCTGACACCTATTGCCGAACGCCTTGCCAACGAGAACCTCAACGCGGATGTTAAAATCAAGCGTATGGAACTGACCGTATGGAAAACGTTCCCATACATGACCATCGACGTCGATGGTCTAAATGTGCGCTCTCGCACGCTCGACAAGCATAAGGCTTCGCTGCCAGCAGGCGTAGACTCGCTGCTCGACGTGGGCTGCATGCGCGCACGGTTCAATCTTGCGCGTCTTGCATTGATGGACGTTGAGATAAAAGAAATCTTTGTCGACTCCCCGAAAGTCAACCTTGTGACGGTCAACGACTCCCTCAACAACTATATGATTGTGCCGCCAAGCAAGGAAAAGAGCGAGAGCACGCCAATCGTCTTGAAGTCGCTCGTACTTGAGCACCTCAACATCGTTAACAACCGCGGCATCCGCTACCGTGACCTCAAAAGCGGCATGGACTTCACGCTGCACACCGACACCCTTTCGCTAAATTTCAAAGGCAAGGAGAAACGCTATCGCCTCGCCTTTGGAGGCAACGTCAAAGCAAGCGTTCCCGAAGCCGATATAAACCATTCTGTGCCATTCCGTCTTGGAGGCGACGTGGCTTGGGACATTGCCAAACCCGAGAATCTGGGTCTTGACGATTTTTCAATCAACATAGCAGATGTGCCCGCCACAATCAGCGCGGCGATAAAGATGGCAGACAAGACATCGGTCGACAAGCTCGACATAGGCATAGGTCCTGTGGTCTACGACAAGGTATTGGCAAACGCCCCCGACAAATACCGCAAAAGTCTTGACGAATACAGCACCAACCTGCAACTGTCGATGGCGATGCACCTTGAAAAGCCATACGTCGTAGGCGGAAAAGACCTACCAACATTCGCAGCGCAACTGACCATCCCGGAATGCTACGTTGCCAACACACGCCACAATGCCAGGATTGACAAGTTTGCCGCTGATGCAAAGATTGCGTTCAACGGGAAGAATCCCGATGCCAGCCAACTGACTCTCAACAAACTGCTGATGGAAGGATTCGGCATCAGTCTTGACATATCAGGCTCTGCTACAGAAATAATAAAAGACCCGTCGGTGAAGGCCAAAATCAAAGGTCGGCTCGACCTTGCACGCGCATCTCGGCTTGCTCCAAAGCAACTGCCGTTCACGATTTCCGGACTGTTCTCGCTCAACACCGACGTGAAATTCCACGTCAGCGACTTTTCTGTCAACACCTTTCACCGCATCCGCGCCAACGGCAACGCCACACTGAGCAACGTGCGCTATTCCGTGCCTTCCGACTCGCTGCGCATGTTTGTCGACCACAGCGTAATTCGCTTCGGCACCGACAGCAAAATCAAAGGACAGGACAACATCACACGCAACCTTCTCATGGCTTCCATACAAATAGACTCGGCAATCATTGCCGACCCGCACGGACATGTCACCGCCAGCCGTCTAAAAGCCGGAGTGGGCAGCACCGGAGAAATGCACAACCTGATGGACACCACAGCCATCACGCCTCTCGGCGGACGCATCACGCTTGGACGCTTTACGATGCTGAGCCTCCCCGACTCAACACAGATGCAAATGTCGGGGATGGAAACAAATGCCTCAATAAGACGGTTCCAAGGACTTGGACGCACTCCGATATTGAGCTTCGGCATCAAAGCAGACCGCATACGCTATTGGGACCACACCACGATGATGAGTCTGCGTGAAGGCAACATACAGCTGAGCGCAAACAAGCGCGTGAAGAAACAAAACTCACGGACAGAGGCTCGGATAGACTCTCTGCAGCGTCTGTATCCCAATCTCAGCCGCGACTCCCTGAGGACAATCTACAGAAAAGAACGCCGACAAAGGCGGTTGGCTGAGGAGGCAGCCGACACCTCATTCCGCGCCGACTTTGCCATCGACAGGCAGTGGCAGCGGCTGATACGCAACTGGGATTTCAACGGAAACATAACAGCCCTCAGAGGCCGTCTGTTCACTCCTTATTTCCCGCTCAGAAACCGTCTGAGCGACGTCGACGTCACATTCAACACCCAGAAACTCGACATCAACAATATAACCTATCGTGTGGGCAAAAGCGATTTGCAGCTGACGGGTGCGGTTGACAATATCCGCAGCACGCTGCTCGGCTCGCGACGCAACCCGCTGACCATCTCGCTTGTTGCCAACTCTCGCACTCTCGACCTCAACGAACTAATGGCGGCATTGTACAAGGGCAACAATTTTGCGAACAACGAGGAGCAAAAAACTTCGTTCTCAATCAATGCCAACGACGATGACGAGCACATGCAACGCAAGGTGGAGAGCGCCACACAGGAAGACGCCGACACGATACGCTATGCCATCCTCGTGCCAAGCAACGTGGTGGTTGACATCGACCTGATGAACGACACCACCTATTACGCCAACCTTGTGCTCAACCGTCTGCACTCATCAATCGGCATGAAAAATGGCGTATTGAGCCTGCGCGACCTGTCGGCAAACAGCAACGACGGCTCGATGAAACTCGACATGATTTATGCAACAGCCAACCGCAACGACATCGGGCTCGGGCTGATGCTCGACCTGCACGACATCAAAGTGGGACGACTGATGAAGATAATGCCTGAACTCGACTCTATAATGCCAATGATGAAAGGCATCGACGGTGTAATCAACGCCCAACTGGCAGCCACGACAAAAATCGACACTCTGATGAACGTGATACTGCCAACGACGAGCGCCGCCCTCAACATCAGCGGAAAAGACCTTGTGCTGCTCGACACCGAGACATTCCGACAGGTATCGAAAATGCTGCGTTTCAAGAACCGCAACCGCAATGTGATCGACAGCCTCTCGGTAGAGGCCACCGCGCTCAACTCGCAACTTGACGTCTACCCTTTCATCCTGCGCATGGACCGCTACAAACTCGCCGTGGTTGGATGGAACGACTTCGACACCAACTATAAATACCACATTTCCGTACTCGACTCTCCGCTTCCGTTTAAATTCGGAATCAATCTGAGCGGAAACATCATCAGAGACAATATGAAGTTCCGATTAGGAAAGGCGAAGCTAAAGGAAAACGAGGTGGCTCAGACCTCATCAATCACAGAAACCACCAAAAAGAATCTGTTCAGGCAGATGGATGAGATTTTCAGACGCGGAGCCGAAGCCGGGCTGCGTGAGGAACAGCATCATCACAACGGTCCGGTGCCCGACACCAACAACCGCCGCCGGGGTTTTGATGCCATCAGCGAAGACGACCGCTTGACAGCCGCCGACAGTCTGCAACTGATTGCCAACGGGCTGATTGAGGCTCCCGACACGACAGCGGTGGCTCAACCATCAAAGACCGACAAGAAAACAAAAGATAAAAAAGGCAAGAAACGCCGCTCAACGCGCAGCTCTGCAGCGATACGCGAAAAAGAGGCGGTCAAGCCTAAAAACTGACAAACAATCATGACAAGAGAAGAAACTGCATACGCCGACTACCTAAAACGCACTGGCTTTTCCGCCACGCCAATAAGCACCGCCCTGATCGACATGGACGGTGTGCTCTACGACTCAATGCCCAACCACTCGCGCGCATGGAAACGCCTTGCCGCGGAAAGAGGATGGCACTATGCCGACAATGAGTTTTTCCTGTATGAAGGTATGACCGGAGCGGCGATAATCCGACTTATGGAAGAGCGCGAATGCAACCGCGACAACGTCAGCGATGATGAATGCAAGGCGATATATGCAAAGAAAGCCGAATATTTCACGGCTCTGGGCAAGGTGGGTCAGATACAGGGCACTGCACGGATGCTCAACACGCTGCGCGATGCCGACATCACCCGCGTGCTTGTCACGGGCTCTGGACAAGCCACCCTGCTCGACCGTCTGAACGCCGACTATCCAGGCATTTTCTCCGCACCGCTGAAGGTGACCGCCCACGATGTGCGTCACGGCAAACCAGACCCAGAACCATACCTTATGGGAATGGACAAAGCTGGAGTGCAGCCATGGCAGTCGATCGTGATTGAGAACGCGCCTCTCGGCGTGAAGGCCGGAAGTGCGGCAAAATGCTTCACCATCGGCATCACCACCGGACCTATTCCGGAAGACATCATGCTTGAAAACGGTGCCGACATCGTATATCCAACCATGGAAGCGTTTGCCGACGCTCTGCCATCTATCATCAACCTCAGAAAGCAACAGTTATGAAACATCAGAACGTTATTTTCACAAACTCTGTCGGCGATGCCTTGAACAAAGCCGTCGAGCAACTGTCGCCACGCAACGTGTTTGTTCTGACCGACGAGAATGTGGAGCGCGAGAGTCTCGCTTCTTTCCGCCTCCATTCTGAATGGCAGAAAATTGTCATCCCAGCTGGCGACATCAACAAAAACCTTGACAGCGCACAAGCCGTTTGGAATGCGCTGCAGAAAGGTGGTGCCACCCGCAAATCTCTGCTTGTCAACATCGGAGGAGGCGTAGTGACCGATCTCGGTGGCTTTGCCGCCGCCACATTCAAACGTGGCATCCGCTTCATCAACATCCCGACAACGCTGCTCAGCGCCGTCGACGCGGCTGTGGGAGGAAAGACGGGCGTGAATTTCAACGGTCTGAAAAATGAAATCGGAGTGTTTAAGGAGGCTGAGACTGTGATAATCTCCACTGTTTTTTTCAGCACCCTGCCCGAACGCGAACTGAAGTCAGGCTATGCCGAGATGTTGAAGCACGGGCTGCTCGACGGCGAGGCGGTCTACAACAAATTGCTCGACTACGATTTTGACAATGTGGCAGACAACGGCTTGCTACGCCTCGTCGAGGAATCGGTCAACGTGAAACGCCGGATTGTGGAGCAGGATCCGTTTGAGCAAGGACTGCGCCGCGCCCTCAACCTCGGACACACTGCAGGACACGCTTTCGAGAGCCTCGCCTTGAAACGCAATTCGCCTGTGCCCCACGGATATGCCGTGGCTTGGGGCATGGTTGTGGAGGCTGTGCTGTCGCACACCGAAAAGGGATTTCCATCAGCCGAACTCTACCGTCTTGCCGACTACGTGTGACGCCACTATGGTGCATTCCACATCACGTGCGACGACTATCCAGAGCTCATCGAATTTATGCGCCACGACAAGAAAAGCGAGCACGGCGAACTCAACTTCACGCTTCTCCACAACGTAGGCAACGCCGAGACGGGCTGCGAGGTCGACGTAAAACAAGTGGAGGCTGCGCTCGACATCTACCGCGACTTGATGCACATATAGAAACGTTGCAACCAGGTTGCAACAATTTTACCATAAATTTGCACCGACAAAAGGATAAAACGTAGATTTATGGAACATGTACACACCGGGCACGACAGCCTGAAAAGCAAAATCGCCATCATCGCAGCGACAACCATCCTGCTCTCTGGAGCCGCTTTGATTGAACACTACTGCAGTCTGCCACTATGGCAGCTGCTGTTGATATACCTTGTGCCCTATCTTCTCGTAGGACACGACACATTGAAAGAAGCCGCCGAAGGCATCGTCGCCGGCGACATCTTCAACGAAGACTTTCTGATGACCATAGCCACCATCGGAGCCCTGTGCATCGGCTTTATGCCAGGCGCCGACACCGAATTCGCCGAGGCTGTGTTTGTCATGTTGTTTTTCCAAATAGGCGAACTTTTTGAGGAATATGCCGAAGGAAGAAGCCGCGACAGCATCTCCCACCTGATGGAAATACGCCCCGACACCGCCCATGTGGAACGCAACGGAGACGAGATGACGGTAGCTCCGGAGGAGGTGGCTGTGGGCGAAACAATCATTGTCAAGCCTGGAGAGAAAGTGCCGCTCGACGGCATTGTGGTTTCTGGCACATCATCGCTCAACACCGTGGCGCTGACAGGCGAAAGCATGCCACGCGAAATCAGCAAAGGCGACGATATTTCATCAGGATGCATCAATCTCTCCGGGTTGCTGCGCGTCAAGACGACAAAGACTTTCGGCGAAAGCACCGTCGCAAAAATCATAGACCTTGTGGAAAATGCCAACGAGAGCAAGTCGCGCAGCGAATCGTTCATAACCAAATTCGCACGCGTCTACACCCCTGTCGTTGTCATCGCCGCCCTGATTCTCGCCTTTCTGCCGCCATTGCTTTCATCAGCGGCTTTCATCGACTCGTTCACCACATGGCTTCACCGGGCGTTGATATTCTTGGTGGTGTCGTGTCCATGCGCATTGGTAATAAGCGTGCCACTGACATTTTTCGGCGGACTCGGCGGAGCGTCGCGCAAAGGCATACTGATAAAAGGCAGCAACTACATCGACACATTGTCGCGGCTGGGAACAGTGGTGTTTGACAAGACAGGCACGCTGACACGTGGCGAATTTGCCGTCGAGGCTGTGCATCCTTCCGACTACAACGAGAAAGAGCTGCTGCATCTCGCCGCCCATGTGGAACACTTTTCCACCCACCCCATCGGCGCGGCTCTGCGCAATGCGTTCCCTAAAGAGGCAAGCGACGGATGCGCGGTGACCGACGTTGAAGAAATTGCCGGACGTGGCGTGAAGGCCACCGTAGACGGGCACACGGTGTGCGTGGGCAACAGCAAGATGATGGCCGACATCAATATGGAGTGGCACGACTGCCATCTTCCCGGCACAATCGTCCATGTGGCTGTCGACGGGCGATATGCCGGACACATCGTAATCAACGACCAAATAAAAGCCGACAGCGCAGAGGCTGTGGACTCGCTGAAACGGGCTGGAGTGGAACGCACAGTGATGTTGACCGGAGACCGCGAGGACACGGCAAAAGATGTGGCTGAGAAAGTGGGCATCGACGAATATCATTCCGAACTTCTTCCGTCAGACAAAGTGGCACACGTTGAGCGGCTGCTCAACGAAAAGCCTGCGGGTAAGAATCTGGCGTTTGTGGGCGACGGCATCAACGATGCGCCGGTGCTTAAACGCGCCGATGTGGGCATTGCCATGGGCGCGCTTGGCAGCGACGTGGCGATAGACGCTGCCGACGTGGTGCTTATGGACGACAAGCCGTCGAAAATAGCCACCGCCATAGCCATCGCCCGACGCACCATAGCCATAGCCCGCCAGAACGTGTGGTTTGCAATCGGTGTCAAAGCCGCCATCCTTATTCTCGCCGTTTTCGGACTCGGCACAATGTGGATGGCTGTGTTTGCCGATGTCGGAGTGACGGTTATCGCCGTGCTCAATGCCATGAGGGCTTTAAAAAGCTGAATTTCGGTTTATTGACCCTTTATTTTGAAAGCCTTTTCTCTTTTTTGTCCAACTTGTATGATTTTTCATTAATTTTGCATTGAAAAATCAAAAATTATGAAACCTCGTATTTTACTTTCGTACGTCCACATGGGAGGTACTGAACGCGACTGGGTGGAGAAAGCCTTCGAATCAGAATGGATTGTTCCTCTTGGTCCAAATGTTGATGAATTCGAACATAGACTTGAGAAATATCTCGGCGCGCCAAACGTTGTGGCTCTCAGCGCAGGCACAGCTGCCATCCATCTTGCATTGGTTGCCCTCGGCGTTGGCTCTGGAGATGAGGTGATTTGCCAATCATTCACATTCGCAGCAAGCGCCAACCCAATAAAATACCAGGGCGCCGACCCTGTGTTTGTCGACAGCGAGCCCGACACATGGAACATGTCGCCTGACGCGCTGGAAGAAGCGATTATAGACCGCAAGAAGCAGACTGGACATTATCCAAAAGCAATAATCCCAGTTTATCTCTATGGCATGCCGGCTAAGATGGATGAAATCCGCGCAATAGCCGACAAATACGGCATTCCTATCGTAGAAGACTCCGCCGAGGCTCTCGGTTCGGAATACAAAGGCAAGAAATGCGGAACTCTCGGCAACTACGGATGCTTGAGTTTCAACGGAAACAAAATTATCACCACATCGGGCGGTGGTGCTTTGGTGTGCCACTCCAAAGAGGAAGCCGACCGCGTGAAATTCTATGCCACACAAGCCCGCGAGCAGCGGCCGTACTACTACCACGAGACAATCGGCTACAATTACCGACTGAGCAACGTGAGCGCAGGAATTGGCTGCGGACAGATGGACGTGCTGCAGCCTCACGTGGAACTGCGCCGCGCAATCCATGATTTCTACACAAAAGAATTGGCTGAAATCGACGGCTTGAGCGTTCAGCAGAATCCTTCCACCGACTTCAATTCCAACTTCTGGCTGTCGACGGTCTTAATCGACCCAAAAACCGGAAAAGACCCGGAATCTCTGCGGCAGTTCATGCTCGACGCCGGTGTGGAAACGCGCCGTCTGTGGCGGCCTATGCACATGCAGCCCGTTTTCGCCGACGCGCCCTACTATGGCGGCACAACGTGCGAGACGCTGTTTGACAGAGGTCTATGCCTGCCGAGCGGTTCCGGACTTAAAGAAGAGGAGCTGCGCTATGTGGCAGACAAAATCAAAGAGTTTTTCAACAAATAGCTAATCAAAAAATCATCATAAAAAAACTATGGCTGAAAAGCAAAAAGTAGCATTGATCACAGGCATCACCGGCCAGGACGGTTCATTTCTGGCTGAATTTCTGCTTGATAAGGGATACGACGTGCACGGCATAATCCGCCGCAGTTCTTCTTTCAACACCGGTCGCATCGAGCACCTTTATTTCGACGAATGGGTGCGCGACATGAAGCGCCGCCGGCTCATCAACCTGCACTACGGCGACATGACCGATTCAAGTTCGCTGATCCGCATCATTCAGGAGTTGCAGCCTGATGAAATCTACAACCTTGCGGCACAAAGCCATGTGAAAGTGTCGTTTGAAGTGCCGGAATACACTGCCGACACCGACGCCATCGGCACTCTGCGCCTGCTTGAGGCGGTAAGAATGCTCGGGCTCGACAAAAAAACCCGCATTTATCAAGCCAGCACGTCGGAGCTGTTCGGACAGGTGCAGGAAGTGCCTCAGCGCGAAACCACTCCGTTCTACCCGCGCAGCCCTTACGGATGCGCCAAACTTTATGGCTACTGGATAACCAAGAACTATCGCGAGAGTTACGGCATGTATGCCGTAAACGGAATTCTCTTCAACCACGAGAGCGAGCGGCGAGGCGAAACATTCGTGACACGCAAAATCACGCTTGCCGTGGCCCGCATCTCTGCCGGACTTCAGGACAAACTGTATCTCGGCAATCTCAACGCCCGTCGCGATTGGGGCTATGCCCGCGACTATGTGGAGTGCATGTGGCTGATTCTTCAGCAGGACGAGCCTGATGACTTTGTCATTGCCACTGGCGAATTCCACTCCGTACGCGAGTTTACTGAGCATGCTTTCGCCCGCGCCGGAATCACTCTGCGCTGGGAAGGCGAAGGTGTAGATGAAAAAGGCATCGACATTGCCACCGGACGTGTG
>ENA-ORMS01000440-ORMS01000440.1-human-gut-metagenome-genome-assembly--contig:-NODE-440-length-42278-cov-7.553845_pt1 | contig 42278 bp, 34 predicted proteins | sample MGYA00242104_ERZ508997 | MGnify/ENA primary metagenome ERZ508997 (study PRJEB26280, sample SAMEA2338704) | human gut metagenome | biome: human gut; feature: human-associated habitat; material: faeces...
CAATAGAGCTGGATGATAAGGGAAAAGGATTGGTGGATTGGAAGGAAGTGTGAAAAAGACAAAGGGCTGGACTCCAAATCTGGAATTCAGCCCTTTGACGCTTTTCATTATCTGTTTCTATAGCAGACGATGGTGTCAGTCATCGCCCCACTTACCGCTGTTCGACTCTCCCCACAAGTCTTTGTATTTAGTATCAGTCTTGGTCGCATCCTCGTTGACCACATCAAATTTGCTGATACATTCTCCCTTGAGGTCTGCTCTATGTACGCTGGCGATATTCAAGCCTTCGTTGCAGAGAGCCTCGAGCTGTATCACCTTAATTTCTGGAGTTATATAGTTCTTCTTCATTTTGCGTAACTGTTATTGTTGTCTTATCTGATTATTATCTTCTTTCCGTTCACTATATACATTCCCTTAGGCAGTCCCTCCAGGCTGCAACTGCGGCGCACCATCTGTCCGTTTATGTTGAACACGCCGTCTATGCCGCGCTTATAGGATGTGCAGTCGGTGCTGCCGTGTATGTCGGCGATGCCTGTGGTGCTGTCTTCCACTCCGTCGATGAGCAGCGAAACCTGGCTCGGTTTTCCTTCGGAAGAAGTATTGCCCTTCAGTTCAAACCAGCAGCGGAACGCCTTCAGTCCGTATGAATACTGTTTGCCATTCTCGTTGTGTGGCACCTGTATCAGCTTTCCCTTATACATGAAGTAGTCGCCGTTGAGGTCGTCTCTGCCAGAGATAATCTTGTTCTTGCCGCTTTTGTCCTTGTCGTATGTCTTCGCCATTGTGCCTTTGCAGACCATCGTGCCATGGCCACCGCCGGTGGTAGAGAAGGTTGTTGTTGACTCCCAATTGTTGTTTAACTTCTTCAGATTCTCCCTGTTGAGCGACACCATCGTGATGTCGTAGTGGTCGGCATCAATGGTCTTCGTCAGTCGGTTGTTTTCGTCCTTAGATATCTCGTAGTTGGTACCCAGCCAGCTGCTGTTGTCCTCGCCCTCTGATATGTAGAAGCGTTCTGCGGTGTAGGCTGGCGACTTTTTCTGTGTGTATGGCGGGAAGACGATATATGGCTCGAATGCTGTTACCATCACGTCATCGTCGTTCTTTGGCTCCACGGTCACGAACTGTACGCTGTTTTCCGTCAGCGCCGCAAGCTTTGCCACCTTCACGGCATCTCCGAACGTGCGCTTCATCTGTCCCCATGTCAGGTCTACGGGCAGAATGAGCGAGTTCCACATGTTGTCGTTCAGCTTGCGGTTCAGATGAAGCACGCTGTTCGTGTATTTGTCTTTAGCCAGAGTCAGATAGCGCAGGTCGGTAGATTCCTCATCGAGAATCAGCTCCGTGCTGCGTCGCGGTCCGGCATAAAGCAGTTTGAAGTTGTCTACGGCTGTCAGCTCGTTGTCGGCTACAGCCGGCTTTCCGTCGGGTGTAGGGTCTACGTAGAAGCCTATGCGGAGCGTAACGGGATTGTCGCTTGTTATTTCTTTCCCATTCGGGTCTTTGTCGAGACCTACCTGCACCTGGTTTTCATACTTTCCCTCGAAGAAGGCATGTCCGATACCGGCTTTTTCGTATGTATTGCCAAGCGCCTCGGCATCAGCCTGACTGATACCGTTGAGGGCTGCTGTTGAGTATTTATCGTTAATCGAATTGCTGTTGGTATTAAGCACCGTAATGAACAGGTTTGCAAGCGGTTTGCCGTTCTGCTTGATGTTCTCCGAGCTGTTCGCTGTGCTGAATCCGTTGCATCGCAGCAGGTACCATCCAGCCTTGTGTACCTTCACGTCCTGATAGAATGTGAAGCCGCGCAAGCCTTTGGTGTAGCAGTAGAAATACTGACCGTATTTTTGTTGATGGGATTCAGTTCTACCTGTCCAATCCTTATCTTGTGTGTTGCCAATTATGTTATACGTCTTGTACATTGTTTTGTCTCCAAAGTACACGTGGCTCTTTACGTCATTAGGTAAATTTTCACCTCCGATTTTCCATTTTGCAGCATCGGTATCATTTATTCTGAAATCAGGACATGTGATAAGGAAAGAGGCATCGACAGGCGACTTCATATATGCAGGGTTTGTGTGGAAGAGCAGGTAATACTCATTCTTTGTAATCACCTTCCACTCCTGATTCTTGTATTCTGGGGTACCTTCCGTGGCTTTACTTGCATAATTGCAGATTTTATTCTCGTTGTCAGAATATGCCGTGAGATACCCTTGGCTAGAGATATTGACGAGATAAACCTTGTTTTTTTCTGTATAATCTACGCCTTTTTCAAAGGTGACAATGCAATTCTTCCAGTCAGAACTTCCTCTGTCCATATATACCCCTTTTTTTTGAGTAAATTTTTCCCAGGCGATACCCATATATGAGCCAGCAGAAGAACCTGCCACTTTGCTTGCTAGAAAATACGTTTTTGAACTGCCATTCCAATACATATAAATGGAATGTGGTGAAACATCCAGTGCGGCTTGTGTACCCCACAAACCACCAATGCTTAGAAACTTTTTGGCACCGACATTATACAGACATACAATCCTATTTCCATCGGTTTGATTTGTTCCAACCTTTGTGTCTGTACAATGTTCTGACGAAGGATCAATGCCATAAAGTTTGTCAACACCTTCAATAGTATTTTCTGTTCCGTTGTCTTCCGTCGCTTTATTTTGTGCCGAGGCTACAGTAGCATTTGCAGCCATCAGTACTGCGGCTAAAGCAACTGCCGCAATGCTTCTTTTTGTTTTGGCAAAAGAAAGCAGATACCTTTTACTCTTCATAATTTATTAATCTCTATTGTTGATTTTTTTTTCTAAAAATACTTATTCATTCAAATGTGTCAATTGTGACAGCTATGTTGTCGTCCTGAGTCATCCTGATATGAAAGAACTGCAAAGATATGAATAAAATATTTACGATAAAAATTCCCCCCTACCATTATTATTATTTATGATTTATTAATAAAAATGAATGTATATGTATCTATTCAGCGGTAGTCAAGAATTAATGTTGCGATAAATGGCATTGACGTTTCCAATAGTAAGCAGTTCTCCTAAAATCCACGATGGTGGGTAAGGTTCTGAGTAGGTTCGTTTGAAATGGAGAATGAACTCCTCCTTGGATTTGCTATATTCCTTGGATATAGCTCGCATTGTTTCATTAAACTTTGAACTATCCAAGAAATAAGAAGAGTCAGTAAGCCAGAAAGGATTGCCAGTCATATCTGCTGTTATTTGCATCACCGCACGTCTGATAGCAATTTCAATCTTTTCTATTTCATTGAACATGAGCAGTCTCAGTTTCTTGTCAAAGCGATAAAGCATCATTACCTTTTTGAATGTTGAACCTTCCTTATACAAATGTGCAGTTTTGGGCATCTTCAACAAAGGGTACATATAAGCAGACAATCTGTAATAACCAATATTGTCAAGGTATTGTATGGCTTTGTTTCTATCACAAATTTGTAAACCTCGAGATTCAAGCAAATCAACGAGATTTTCTGAAGATTCAAACCGTTTTGTAAAGGGAATAAGACTCGCCATATTCAAATGTGTATAAACAAAAAAACGCCTCGCACGATTTGAGCATTGTTAAGAGGCTTGGCGAGGACTGACGCTGCAAAGATACGAATAATCATTGATAATACAAACTTTTCAGCGAGAAAATCACGCAAAAGTGGAATTCTTTGACATATTTATATTTAATAATCACTAGTGTCCCGTTTCCTTGTCAAGTTGCATCTTTGGGTCGATGGCATAGTCCTTGATGCATCGGCTGTAGCGATGTCATCTGTCAGCATACTTTTTTGCGAGATTTTCAATCCTTGTCCTCTTGCTCCATGGCAGCCTTTAGCGAGACAATCTGTGCGCTGAGCTTACTCTTTACATTCGCATCGGCCTCAGCACGTGCCAACACGTTTGAAATGAACAGAAAATGTGCGCCGTTGTTTAGACGCTCCAAGTTAAGAGTTCCAAATTCGCTCATAGTTTGATAAAAGTTTTAAGATGAATACTGTGGAAACTCCGTTTTCTGTTGCGTTAAATAGATTGTTTATGCCACTACTACATTGTTTCCGATAATAATTCTCATGGAATCAGCCAGACACATTGTTTCCACATTCGCCCCGTTCCGTCAGGACACAGAAACAGCGTTCCTTGCACCATTCCGTATGGAGTAATGCAAGAAACGCTGTTTCTGCCATCTTCCTTTTTGGAAATATGCAATCATCGTGCCACAAATCCCTTGCGCTCTTTTCCATGCCAATAATGACACCGTTTCTTGCTTCAAACCGTACAGAATTGCCACAATGTCAGCCGTATTCTGCCATTTAATGGCAATATAGCGTTAAATTTCATGTTTTTTCGCTTCATGAAGCCCATAAACCGTTGAAAATCCATATTTTTTTAGTAATTTTGCACCTGCATTCGCATCAATAGCGTTTGCAGACATAATTTGGAAGTGCATTCCATACTTTGTTCCGTTCGGTGAAACTTCGACAACTTCACAAAAAACGTGGACAAGTAGAGGAAGTACTCCCTTGATTTCGTATTATCACAACCCGATATACGATCAAGGTGAGGCTTTGTCTATCTTGTTTCGTTTTTGGGCAGTCGAAGGCCTCACCGAAGAACAGGATACGATGAGGTCTCACTTCTTTTTATGGCTATTTTATACAGAATCATCAAATTTAAGAATTTCAAAGTATGAAAAAGCTTATTTTATTGTTCTTATCTGTTATCGTATGTGTGACTATGCAAGGTCAAACACATATGAAATTTATGGGCATTCCTTTGGATGGTACCGTAGAATCATTTTCACAGAAGCTCAAGGCTAAGGGTATTAACTATGATGCAGTAGCATCAAAGAAATTAAGCCCTGGAGCAAAACTTTATAGAGGGACTTTTATGGGTGAAAAAGCCCAATTCGTAGTTATGTTCAATGCAAAGAACAGAATTGTGTACGGAGTTGGAGTTGAACTTTCGTATTCAACAATGGAATTGGCGAAGACTCCTTTCTTTAATATTGCAGACCAACTTCACAAAAAGTATCCTGCTGCTAAATTTACTTCAGTAGAGAAAGACGACAAGACAGTGACAGGGGTGAACTTTACGTTACTAGATGATAACTCTGAACTCTTGGGAGTAATAGTACAAACATTGGACAAACCAGATGGATTGATTAAAACGAAATGGGGAATTAATCTTATCTATACAGACGCAAAGAATTACGACAAGAATTCGGAAACGAATAATGAAGATTTATAATGTGATAATACAATGAGAAAGTTGTCTATTCTAAGTTTGCTTGTTTTGACATCATTGTTTTCCCAAGCGCAGACATTATCAGGAGTGTTATATGATAGCTCTCTTGGTCTCGATTTTTGGAAATTGGATGAAAAAACTGGTCTTTATACACATTCAAAGAATGTTCAATTAAATCCATTGAGTTCAATCAATATTAGCAATATTTACTGTTACGATAGTAAATATGGTAACTTGTATGTCATTTTGAATAATGCAAATTGTTTGCTGAAAATAAAGAAAATAAGTAATAGCTACGTTAAGAAACAACTTAAGCAATATTCAATACCAACTTATAGTAAACTGTCAGAAGAAGACATTACTGCTAAAAGCAATGCATTGAATAGAAGGTACGAGTTATTGAACGATTCTATTACTGAAAGACGTAAGATTGAAAAAAGGCAAAAGGCAATAGATGATTCCATAAGGATAGCTAATGAGTCAAAAATTCACATGAAATTCATGGGGATTGAAATGAATTGTGCAGTGGATATAGCCATGCTTGATTTAGAAAAGAAAGGATTTGAAATAATAGACATAAGGAAAGAAGGATATATAATGTCTGGCAAATTCATAGACCGCAATGCTTTGGTTACTCTTCATGCAACCCCTAAAACGAACCTTTTATATAGAGCAAATATTTTTTTTAACGAGCACACTTCTTGGTATAGTCTTAAAAGCGAATTCCTTGAGGTTGTAAAATACTATAAAGCCAAATATAAAAGTATAAGTAGTAGTAGAACCTTTATAGATCCCTATTATGAAGGTGATGGATACGAACTGCAAGGGGTATCCATGGACAAGTGTTTCTATTACGAAAGGTTTGAGGCTGAAGGCGGAAAAATATCTATCGAAATCAGCGATATGAAGCGGGTACAGATACGTTACGAGGACAAAAACAATGCGAAGAAGAATGAGCAAGAAACGATAGCCATCAATCTTGACGAAATATAATCATCCTAAATAACATAATTGACATGAAAAAGAGTATCTTATCAATTTTGTTTGCCGTAATAGCCTGTGCATGTTACGCTCAAACACCTTTGACGTTTACAAAGACCATCAACATTCAAGGAACTAAAGAAGAATTACACAAATCTGCTCAACAGTTCTTTCTTGTTGTATTTGATTCTTATGAAGATGTTGTAAATTGTGAGGATTCCATAGTTGTAGAAGGAAAAGGCTCTATGTTATTCAATCCCGTAGTCCTTTATGCAAGTATTCTTGGCAACATTAACTACATTGGCAGAACTGTCATAAAAAATGGTTCAATTATCTTCACTATGACTGACTTCACGCATGTACCAATGAAAAAGGCGGCTTTCAATAACACTATGGGTGTGTTAGTTGCCGAGTTACCAAAGAATCTCTCTGACATTGGAATTTCTGGAGCAAATAGGAAATCATGCTACAAATATTACTACAAGGTCGGAGTTATAGAATGCAAGCAAAAGTTTGATACCACATTTGAGAAGTTAGCAGGAGTCGTATTCAAATGATAGGGGTATAAAGTTTAGCCCTAAAATCAAAAAATGATGTTGTGGAATGTTATTCTGCACCACCATTTTTGTACGCTCGGCATGAGCATTGTCTAACGGGTGCAAGTCCCGAGTGAGCCCTAATAGCGGGAATCACATAGCCCAAGGCAAGGGTGTCCATCGCGAGGTGGAATCTAAAGGAAGCCGGCGGCAAACATCTGGTCTAACGAACAGAAACTTCATACAATGCTGAAAAGTGAACGGATATCCCCGTTTTGGGTGGGTGGATATCGTCCGTTTTCAGCAGTTGGAAAAAATAATAGAACTTTCCAATGTAAAATGAAAACAAATTTCCAAATATGCGAGTCATATAATCAAGACGTACTCAACATTTATAATGATATGAATATAAAAAAACTTTATGATACGATAAAAGTACATTTAAACAATCTAGAACACCTTAATCTACTTGGAGAAGGTGTACAGGGATATGCTTATGATTGTGGTAACGATTTAGTTCTGAAAGTGACGGTTAACATCAATGAGTATAGAACAGCAAAAAAACTAAAAGGTCAGCAGTTGGATGGTATCATAAAAATATACGATTGTTTTGAAATTACAGACGTAGAGGATACATATTATTGCATATTTGAGGAGAAGTTAGATACGCAAAATATTGATATAGCTGATTTTATTTCAGAATTTAGGCACGCGTGGGTTTTGCATAAGTACAATAACAAGACCATAAACGAGGCATATCGTAATAAAAGCGAAATGATAAATGTCGTACGTAATTCTATACCAGAGAAGCATATTAACACATACGATTATTTTAGTAAGATTTTAATGGACCTTTTAGAAAAAATACCATCATGCGAACCAGATATTCAAACTTCGAATATTGGGCTTAATGCATTATGGGAAATTACACTATTTGATATTCAATAAGAGTAATTCCAGAGAATTAATTGCTAAAACTTATGTTCCTTCTCCGTTGGAATCGTATCAATCCTGTCAAGGAATCCATTCGGATTCTCCTTAATTTTGTGGTCACGATAGGCGGTGTGAAGTACGGCACGGAAGGTTGAGTTTCACTCTTCCTCCTTCGCACCTCGGCAATTCAAACAAGTTTGACGTGCATAGGGTGTCGCATTCCCCATGAATGAGGCAATGCGACACCCTATGTGTTGATGTAAACTGAATTTCAGAATATGATGAACGGCTTACTTGTTGAAAGCATAGTAGAAGCCATCGTTCATCGCCATGCGGAGCTGGAATAAACCATTCTCGTCGGCAGTGACATTCATCTTTGCGCCACTTGGCAGACAGGCCTGGATGCTGCCATCCTCATTGAAGCTGAACAGCTCGCGAATGTCGCCGTCCTTGCTGTACGACCAGCTCTTGTTCTTCTTGTTGAATACGAAGTAAGACTTCTCGCCGTCGGGGTCGGTTATCTCGTAACCATTCTTCAAAGTCTTGACAGCATACATGCGACCGTCCTTGCCCATCACGTCCTTGGTGGTTCCCACCTGTCCGATCACCTTCTCGCCTGTCCAGAACTCGATGGAGTTGAGCACGAAGAGGTCGGCTACAGAGCATACAGCATAGGCTGGAGAGATGAGGATAAAGATAAGCTCATTGACAAACTTGTTGTCTGTAGCTCGCTTGTTCCAGCTGAGAACTGAGTTGGTAAGGCCGAAAGAGCCGATGCATGAACTGAGAGTCAAGGCACCCACTGTGACTGCGATGACTGATTTGGTGAATGTTTTCTTCATCTTGTTAAAAAATTAATGTATGTTGATAATTGATTATAGTGTTTCCGGTTCTTGAAAAAACCTAAAACTTGAAATGCCGTTTCAGCCAGCGGCTCATCATCTCGTAGGCACTCTCTTCCTCCTGATGCTGAGGCTCGGCAAAGGTGAGATGCTCGCCAGAGGCATCACCATGCTGGTCGGGGAAGATGATCATCAGATTGGTGCCGGAGAAGAAACGGGTCAACTCTTCGGGCAGACGCTCAAGGGCAGCCTTGTGAGAGACGGTTCCCTTGCGGGCTGTTACCACCACAAGCATGTGGTCGGGAGCTATCTGCGAGGCTATCTGGGGCATCTCGTTCCAATGGGTCATGAGCGTATAGTCGGAACGGACCTCGGGATAGCGGTTCTTGATAAACTCGTTGATGAGCGAAAGAGCCTCCATACGGCCATGGAACTGTATGCGGCAGTCGAGGTTGCGTGCCATGCGCGACAGACGTTCTACCCAGCGGTAGAAGCCTGGCTCAAACTCTGCTCTCGAAGGAACAGCCACCTGTATGCGGCGTATGGTGTTGAGCGGCTGGCGGATACGTGCCATGATGATCTGGCGGCTGAGTCCATTGAACAGACTCTGATGGAACTCGCCCCAGAACTTAGGTGAGCGCTCCGGATGCATGTGCATGCCGATGATGATCTCGGAACACTGAAACTCGTTGAAGGCATGCTTGATGCCATTGGCGATGTTGGCTGCTATTCTGACCTGGGTCTGCGTGAGCACATCGGTGGCTGCTGCTATCTGGCTGCAATGTTCGAGCAGTCGCTTGCCTTGCTCCTGGTTGTAGCGCATGTCTTTGTCCTCATACACCACATTGAGACAAACCAAACCGCGGTTCAGCTTCTGGTTTCTCACCAAGAAGGCGAGGCTCATCAGGTTGTCGGCATATTCGGGATAGCGCACGGGGATGAGTATCTTCTCATCGTTGGCGCTCTTCTCGTCCTCAGCCTCCGGCAGCTCCTTGTCTCTTAGTACTATCATGCGCGAAGACCAGTCGGTAAGCAGCGAGGAGATGATACAGGTGCACAGTATCATGATTACCACACCGTTGAGCATGTCGTCGTCGACAAGATAGGTGTTTTTGCCTACAAGAATGTTCATTCCCACCATCACCATGGCGATACTGCCGGCAGCATGGGCTGAGGTAAGACCGAACATCATGTGACCCGAAGACAGGGGCAGGCGGAAGCCAAAGCAGGCAGCATAGGCGGCAATGGCCTTGCCCAGAGTGCCAAAGAACACGATGCACAGCACCACCCAGAGAATATGACCGCCCTGGAAGAGCAGTCCCACATTGATCAGCATGCCCACTCCTATCAGGAAGTAGGGAATGAAGAGGGCGTTGCCGATAAACTCGAGTCGGTTCATCAGAGGCGACACATGAGGTATATACCTATTTAATATAAGGCCCGCAAAGAAGGCACCAAAGACTCCCTCGATGCCTACCGTCTGCGAGAGGGCGGCACTCATGAAGAGCATGGCCATGACAAAGATAAACTGCATCACGGCATCGCTGTATCGGCGAAGAAACCATCGGGTGAGACGGGGTATGAGGAATATCATCACGCCACAATAGGCTGCAAACTTGGCTGCAAAGAGTACCCAGAAGAGTACGCCGTCGTGCTCGGTGAACGAAGCCACCAGACCCGCCAGCATCACTAAGGCGATGAGCAGGGAGATCATGCTCGACCCCACACTCAGCGTGACGCTCGGCTTCTGTTGCAGTCCGTAACGTGACACGATGGGGTAGGCGATGAGCGTATTCGAGGCCATGATACAGCTCAGCAGGAATGAGGCTTTGGTGGAATAGTCCAAGAGTGTGACGCTCATCCAATAGGTGAGTCCGAAAGGAATAAAGCACGTCAGCAGACCATAAGTGAGCAGTCTCGACTTCGTCTTCTTCATACCCTCCATGTCCATCTCGAGGGCAGCCAGAAACATGATGTAGTACAGACCAACCTTGCCAAACAACTCAAAGGAAGAGTCGCGCTCCAGGATGTTGAGCCCGTATTTGCCTATGAGCACTCCTGCCAATACCATACCGATGATGTGTGGAATGCGGAGCTTACCCATGATGATAGGCGCAAAGAGGATGATGATCATCACGACGAAGAAGATCAGCGTAGGGTCGGTTATCGGGAAATATTGTGCAATGTTCAGCATAGGCATTCAGTTTTTCGGGAGAGTTCTCGAGCATCAGCTGCATCACTCTTCCTATAATATGGGTGCAAAAATAATAATAAATCTTGAAAAAGCAAAGTCTTTTGCCTCCTTATCAATTATATGTGCAAAGATTTTTGTAAATTTGCACCCGGAAAGTAAACTTAAGATAGAAAGATAAGCCCTATGTCTGCTGATGTTTCATCGTAAATATGAGTAGCGGAGATGGATGAATGATTTTGTGGGGAAATATGCGGAAAATCAGCAAAAAGTTTGGAAGATATCAGATAATTTATTATTTTTGCTGTGTTTAAAAATAAGCGTTATGAGATCCGTTCAAGATTATATAACAATCATTAGGCAGAATGTTTGAGGTCACAAATTGTGACCTCAAACGGCAGAGGCGGTAACCGCTACTCATCTTATGCTTTTACAGAGCAAGGCGTGGCAATGCTTAGTAGTGTTCTTCGTTCACAAACAGCCATTGAGGTCAATATACAAATCATGCGAGCCTTTGTTTCCATGCGCCACTTTATGGTAAACAATGCTTCTGTTTTTAGTCGTTTGGAAACGATGGAATATCATCAGTTGGAAATCCTGCAACATCAACAAGATACCGATAAGCACATTGAAGCAACCAATAAGCGCATAGACGAGGTGTTTCGCAGATTGGACGAGGGCAATGCCAAGCCTAAGCAGGGGGTGTTCTACAATGGTCAAATTTATGATGCCTATACTTTCGTGTCCGACTTGATTAAGAGTGCGAAGAAACGTATTGTCCTTATCGACAACTATGTTGACGAGACTGTACTGACATTGCTCGATAAAAGAGATAATAACGTGTCTGCAATCATCTACACTCAGCAGATAAGCCGTCAGTTCCAACTCGACATAGACCGTCATAATGCTCAATATGCACCGATTGATGTTGAAACATTCCGTTTATCACATGACCGCTTCCTTTGTATAGACGATGATGTGTATCACATAGGAGCATCCATTAAGGACTTGGGCAAGAAGTGGTTTGGTTTCTCCAAGATGGAGATACTTACACCAGATGAATTGGTGGAAAGGATCAATAGAGAGTAATCAATACGCAATATTTCAAGAATATAAACATTAAAAATTACGATTTATGAAAAGAAATTTAGGTATACTATTAATAACAATGATTTTCATAACGGTATTATCAAGTTGTGAAAAAAAGGATATTCTAAAGCTTAAGACTGTCTGGGGAGAAGCGACTATAAATAATAATTGTTTATTTCAATACACAACAGTTGGCGATGTTTTATCTAATAAATACTGGTTTCTTCCATTAGGTGGTGACATTTGTATAGTCAAAGAAGGCGTATGTTACTTTCAAATGTTTCTACGAGATTATGAAGAAAAGGATACCTATAATTTTTGGCTAATCCTGATTGGGTGCTATGCTGATGAGAAATTTCCGATTATTGGCAAGGAATACAAGATAGTTGCCCAGGATCAAGTTAATTTGGGCAATATAGGCATCTCTTTCTATGAGAGTGGAAAACTTAGAGATTTCTATTCTGAGAACTCCGAATTTGTGTCTTACGGCATCGCAGGCTTAAGCATACCACCTTCTCATGAGAAATTTATACCCTTAGCTGGATCGATAAAATTTGTGAAAGGAGACACGAAGTCTGGTGAGTATTCCATTTCATACAGTCTTAAAAGCGAAGATAATTCTGCCAGTGATACATACAGTATTATGGGTAAATTTAATGGTAAACTTAAAATTATTAAACAATAATGGAAAGCACCATTGCCAATTCTTGTCAGGCTGTTAGGCAATGTCAGTTCAGACAAACCGCTGCAACCGTAGAAAGCCTCGTCGCCAATATTTTTTAGATTCTTTGGCATGACAATTTCTTCCAAATTGTCGCAATCTTTGAATGCTCCATCGCAAATAATCTCGACACGGTCGTCAATTGCATAATGTTTGCCGGCATACGCTTTTGCATCAACAAGTTTCTTATAGTCCTTGCTGTACTTCACGCCAAACACGTCATTCGCCACCTCCATAGCTGTCTCTAATGCTGAAAAATCTTCTTCCATTAAATGCTTTAGTTTAATAGCCCGTAAAATGTGCGAGAACCCGCCAATGCGTCACGCCATCTCTTTCAAGACTTTTTATTCGTTAATATTTTCACTTTTCTTCTCCCGGCAAAGCCCCTTATGTTGCTGATTCCTTTCCAGCCTTCCGCCTGTTTGTAGGCGGTGGCTGATCCTTCCGGAACAAACGTATTGGCATCGAGATTGTTTGGAAATTCATCGCCGTCAGAACCTGATGGTGTGTCTCTCCGTGGCCAGCGCGCCGACAATGCCCCAACCGTTGTCTACGTTGCTGTGGATGAGCACCGTCTCTGAGTAGGCGTCGCGGTCGGTGATGCGGTAGATCCACACAGAATTGAGGTAATGGTAGAAATCCGGGGTAATTGATTGCAGCTCGATGTCAACCCATTTGTCCTCAGGTCCTTCGCGGCCATTGGAATGCACAGGCCGCGTCTCGCGCAGCCGCGTTTCCACTACGAAATCGTAAGTCTTGCCGTTTATCAGATAGTCGCTGAACACGTTCGACATTCCTGCCGCCCAACCGCCGTAGCCTTTGTGGAGCGCCACGTTCTTGAAAATGACATCGCTGCTTGCAAACGAGTCCTTGAAAAAATACATACTGCCTAAATGTCCGGCGCTGCGCACTTTCAGCCGATAATAATTATTCTCGGAAGAAGGGTCGGTGATGCGCAGCGTGATGCGCGCCACGGTGTCCTGCGCGGTGTTGGTGTCGATGTCGTACGACATCGGGTCGTAGAGCCTCTCGCAACTCACAATCTCAAGCCGCTGATGCTGTGGCACAACCACTTGAGCGCAGGCTGTGGGATAGCCGTCGGCGGCAGCCTCGATTTTAATCACGTCGCCCTCTTTCGGGCGGTAGTCGCATTGGAAATTGAGATTGTCGGCATTATACTTCAGTTGATATACGTCGGAACCGTTGACCGTAGCCGTAACCTGAGTGGTCGGAATCACCGTCAGCCTCACAAGGTCGTCGTTGAAATTCTTGTCCTCATAGTCGGCGAAGTCGATATATTCATCGATTGTGAATTCCTTGAAACTCGTAGCCGTGGTGACGGTTGCGGTCAAGATGGTGTCGGTAGAGACCAGGGCGTTGACCGTCAGTTCCGGCGGCAGTTCCGTATCATCGTTTTTCAGTTCAATCTCGCAGCTTGTGGCGAGAAAAACGATTAAGGCAAGCAGATATTTTATCTTGTTCATAGCGTTTTTAGAATTTGATGGTGTAATCTACCGACGGCAGGAACGGCAGTTTGCACACGCCTTTCAGAAAAGGCTTTGCCGTGACGTTGTCGTAGCTGACATAGACATCGGTGATGTTCTGGTGGTTGTAGATGTTGTATAGGCTCAGACCGAGCGCACTCTCGGCGCGGCGGTGGCGCAGAGTGTAGACCACGCGCAGGTCGAGATGGTGCTCGTCGGGGATGTGGAAGGAGTTGCGGCCGCGATATGTGTAAAACCTGCTGTAGCGGTAAAAGGATGTTCCATTGCCCGGGTCATAGGTGACCATGTCGTGCGGCGGAATGCCTTCTTTGCTTGAGAAATTGTCGCCCACAGGGTCATATTCGTCGATTCTGCCGCCGCTCACCACCGTCGTCGCCACATTGCCGCGACGTCCGCTGCGGAATGTCCATGACGCCGACACGGTCCAGTGCTTGTCGAATCGGTGCGCAATGATGATGTTTAAATTGTGGCGGCGTTCGTTGGCAGCGGGAAACTCCCTGCCGCCGTTAAGTTCCTGCATCGGACGGTCGAATGTGCGCAGTGCTTTTGCCCACGTGTAGCTCAGCCACCCTGTGGTCTTTCCTGTTTCTTTTTTAAGCAGCACCTCCGCGCCGTATGCCCTGCCACGTCCTGTCACAGCCATGTTTTGCCAATCGCCGGTGGTGGTCAGAAACGAGGCTCCATTGCGGTATTCTGCCAGATTGTGCATCCATTTGTAGTATCCTTCAACCTCCAATGTCAGACCCTTGACAAATTCGTATCCCGCCCCGGCAGCCACCTGGTCGGAATGCATCAACGGCAATCTCTTTGTGACAGGCACCCAAATGTCTGACGGCATCACGATGTTGCCGCTCGTAAGCATGTGGAATCCCTGCGACATCCTTGCATACGACAGTTTCAATGCCAGTTGGTCTGTGGGTAGAAACCTCACTGACGCACGCGGTTCAAGTGAGTGGGCGGTGTGGTCTGACAGTGAGTAGAGCACGTAGCGCAGACCGATGTTGGCCTTCAACCAATGGCTGATGTCCCAATCGTCCTCGGCATAGACGCTGATTGAGGTTGAGTTTGTTGTGCTGCCGATGGTTTCGTCGCGCAGCGTTTCTTTGATGCTGTAGTCATCGATTATAGGATATGTTGTCACAATTGAATGGTCGTATACATCGACCGTCGGAGCGAAATGCTGCCATGTGGCGCCTGCGCCGTAGCGCAGCGTGTTGCGTGCCGCCGCTTTATGGGTGAAATCTATTTTTGCCGTGAAATCGCCGATTCGTGAATGATATTTCGCATAGGAGTCTTTGCTGAGCGTTTGGTTTAAAGAGATGTCTTTTTTGTTGTCATTTTTCGACAACCATGCCTTGTCGACTTTTTCCGATTGAGAAAGATTGTAGCGGTATTGGCTGTAGCCAGCCGATGCGCGCATCTGCAATTTGTCGGAAAAAGTGTGTATCCACGTCAGTCCGCCAACGATGTTGCCCCAATTGCTTGATGAATTGTTTTCCGTTTCCGATTTGAAATACTTTGTCAATTCTTCTTCTGGAAAATATTTGTTTGTCTGCGTATGCCAGCTTGACGGGGTGACATCGTCCTTGTCGTTGCCTATGTAGAACGAGGCGGTCAGGCGGTCGCGCTTCGAAAATCGATGTGCGAGGCGCGCCGTGACATCGTAATAACTAAGATTGAGATATGGGTTGAGCACATTCTGGTTGTCGATTATGTGTTTCATCACAGGAATCACGATGGCGTTGAGATATGACGCTCGGCCAGACACGCTGAATGATGTATGCCCTTTCCATATAGGTCCTTCAACATGCAGCGCCGACGACATCACTCCCGCTGTCAGAGAGCCGTGGTAGCGGTCGAAGTCGCCGTCCTTCAGCTCCACATCGACCACGCTCGACAGTCGCGATCCATAGCGCGCCGGAAAGCCGCCCTTATAGATTGTCACGCCACTCACCATCTCAGGGCTGAACACCGACACGAATCCCTTCAGATGTTCCGGATTATAGACAGGAAAACCATCGATTGTAATTTGGTTTTGGTCATAGTTGCCGCCGCGCACATAGATGCCGGCGGTGCCGTCGCTGCCCGACTGCACTCCTGGCAATGTCTGCAATGCTTTCAGAATGTCGACCTCGCCGAGCGTTGCCGGAATCGACTTTATTTGGCGTATCGACAGCTCGTTGGCACTCATCTGCGAAGAGCGTATGCCTATTTCCGACGGAGCGTAGATTGTCACGTCGCGCAGTTGGTTGTCGTGTTCAAGCTTTATGGTGACAGCTCTTTTTCTGTCGGCTTTGACTTTTATGGTTTGCGTTTTGTAGCCCACATAACTGACGTGTAGATTCAACGATTCGTCCTTGACAGCTTTCAGCTCAAAGAAACCGGCGTTGTCGGTGATTTGCCCGTAGCGATAATCCTTCGTGTAAACGCTCGCCCCAGCCAATGCTTCCCCTGTCTCGGCATCGCGCACCGAGCCGCTGACCACAACTTGAACTACCTGAGCATGGAGGCTGATGGCAGAAACGAGCACAGCCAATAGTGTTAATAAATTTTTCATAATCAGAATATTAGGTTGTGTTCTATTGGTGTTGTATTTATATTGCTCTAATAAATGCGTTAAAGGTACGGATGTGCGAGGGGAAAAACAAAAAAAATTATATGTTGTGCAACACAAAAAAGTGCTTATGCTGCGCAATAAATTGCTGATAATTCCGCCTCGGCGATATTTTTTTTGCAATTAGGCGCAAAGTCACTACCTTTGCGCCATAATGCGCATTGATATAATAACAGTTCTGCCGGAAATGCTTGAGTCGCCGCTGAACTGCTCGATTCTGAAAAGGGCTCAAAACAAGGGATTGGCGGAAATCGTGGTGCACGATCTCCGCGAATACAGTCTTGACAAGCATCGCCACGTCGACGACTATCCGTTTGGCGGCGAGGCAGGTATGGTTATGCAGATAGAGCCGGTGGACCGTTGCATCTCTGCGCTGAAGGCGGAACGCGACTACGATGAGGTGATTTTTGTGACACCCGACGGCGAGAAGTTCGACCAACGGATGGCAAACACGCTGTCGTTGTCGGAAAACCTGATTATCCTCTGCGGCCATTACAAAGGCATCGACTACCGCATCCGCGAGCATTTCATCACAAAGGAAATCACAATCGGCGACTACGTGTTGACCGGCGGCGAGCTGCCGGCGGCAATCATCACCGACGCCATTGTGCGCCTCATTCCCGGAGCCATCGGCGACGAGCAGTCGGCGCTGAGCGACTCCTTTCAGGACAATTTGCTCGCGCCGCCTGTCTATACGCGTCCGGCGGAGTACAAGGGATGGCGTGTGCCCGACGTCCTGCTGTCGGGGCATCAGGCACGCATCGACGACTGGAAGCACGAAATGGCGTTGAAGCGCACACGCGAATTGCGCCCTGATTTGCTTGATGAATAAAAAAACGGAGGACTGTGCTATGGGATTTTTAGGACGCATAAAAGACGGAATCCAGAAATTCAATTTATGGATTGTGGTTGTGGTGGCGTTCGGTGTCTACATCACCTTTTTTTCCGACTACAACTATTTCCGCTCGATGGAGTATAACGCAAGGATAAAAGACCTCAAGGCGCAGATAAAGGAGTGTGACGATTCGACCGCCGTCTATCGCGAGCGCCTGCGCCTGCTCGAGAGCGACCACGAGACACTGGAGCGCATTGTCAGAGAGGAATATCTGATGAAGCGCGAAAACGAAGACTTGTATATTGTGAACGAATAAAAACAAATATATCGAAAAAATGAAAAAGGAAAATGTGCTCAACATATTGCTGTCGGTGGGAATGGTGATATTGCTGCTGTCGGCTTTTCTGCCGCTTGTGGATGTGAAAACGCCGTGGCTGCGCTACATCTTCACCTTTGCGGCAATGCTCATCGTCGTGGTGCGCGTGTTTCAGCGCGCGGCGCGACGCAAACAGACGTTCAGCCTGCGCGTGCGCCGTCTTTTCACGATGGAGTTCTGGTCGGCGATGTGCTATGTGGTCTCGGCGCTGTTTCTTTTCTCCGACCCATACCACAGCACGTGGCTCGGCTTTCTGACGGCAGGCGCCGTGGTGCAGGTCTACGCGTCGTTTATGATTGACTACCAGTTGCGCAAGGAGGCAAAGAAGGCGGAAAACACCGATGTGGTCGGTAAAAAACATTAAAATGTCGCGGCGGAAGGCGAAAACCGAGTCAAACCGCCGCATAATTGAGTAGTAATTAGTATTTTTGTCCGAAGAATGAATTTAAGTCTGACAATCGACCAGGGTAACTCGTCGGCAAAGGTGTCGGTGTTTTCAGGAACGACGTTGTTGCAGTCGCACCGCTTTGAGCGGCTTGCGCCGGGCGACCTCGACCTTGTGATGGCAGGACATGCAGTGACGGCGGCGATTTATTCGTCGGTGGTGGGCAACGACAGCCAGATTGAAGAACTGCTGTCGGCGAAAGGCGTGCGCACGTATATGCTCGATGAGCGTCTGCCCATGCCGCTTGCCATTGACTATGCCACACCCTCCACTTTGGGACATGACCGCATAGCCGCCGCGGTGGGCGCACTGACGCTTGCTCCCGGACGCGACTGCCTGGTGGTCGACGCCGGCACGGCAGTGACCTACGACTATGTCACCGCCGATGCGCATTTCAAAGGCGGCAACATAGCCCCTGGGCTGTCGTTGCGCTTTCAGGCGCTGGCTTCGCATTGCGTGCAGCTGCCGCGTGTGGATATCGGTGGCGACATCCCTACGGTAGGCTACGACACGCCTACCGCCATCCGCTCCGGCGTGGTGCTCGGGCTTGTGGCGGAGATTGAAATGCTGGCTCGCCGGCTTGGCTCGCCCGCGATAGTGCTTACGGGAGGCGACAGCCCGCTGGTGGCAGACAGGATTTCAGACAACGTGATTGTCGACAATGATTTGGTGGCAAAAGGATTAAACAGAATATTAGAATACAATGAGATATTATAAGAAAATTACAGTATTGGCGGCTCTCGCCGTGGCGGCAGTGGGACAGATGTTTGCCCAAAACCAGTCGTCGCCTTATTCACGATATGGTTACGGACTGTTCAGCGACTATGCAACCAGCGCGCAGCGCAACATGGGCGGCGTGGGCGTGGCTATGGCCGACGGCCGTCAGATCAACGTGATGAACCCGGCATCGTATGCCGCAACCGACTCCCTGACGTTGCATTGGGACATCGGTCTTGACCTTACGCAGCTGAAGTCGAGCGAGGAGGGCAACAGCGGAAAAGCTTTCGGTGGAGGCTTGAACTACCTTACGCTGCAGTTCCCGATAACGAAATATATGGGTGCGAGCATCGGCTTGGTGCCTTACACCACGGTGGGATACTCGTTTGGCAACAATCTTAAAAACGACGACGGAACGGTGCAGACGTCGCAGTCGACAAGCGTGTCGGGCTATGGCGGCATCGACGAGCTTTATGTCGGTTTGGGCGCGCGTCCTGTACGCGGATTGACGCTTGGTGCCAACTTTTCTTACCAATTCGGTACGATTGTCAACGACCAATACGTCATATCGTCGACATCAACGCTTTATGAGCAGAAAATACAGGTGCGCGACTGGAATGTGCTTCTGGGTCTGCAGTACACGCAGCGTCTGGCTCCGAAGCATCAGCTGACATTCGGTTTCACATATTCGCCGAAGAAAGATTTCCACGGACGCACATGGGGCGTGAAATATGATATGTCGGGCGACGTGTCGTCGACCTCTGGGGCGGCAAAACCCGACACCATCGCCAATGAGCGTTTGCAGACAATGGGCTACAGCAAGCCAAACGCTTATGCCTTCGGTCTGAACTACAACTTCGACCAGCGTCTTTCTGCCGAGGTCGACTTCTCGATGCAGCAGTGGAGCAAGGCCACGTTCCCGGGCTTGACAAATGAAGATGGCAACGTGATGTATCAGACGCGTCTCGACGACCGCTGGCGCATTGCCGCCGGTGTGCAGTATGTGCCGCGTATGCGCGGGTCGTATCTGCAGCGTGTGGCTTACCGCCTCGGTGGCTCCTACACGCGTGACTATCTGATGATAGGCGACAACCATTTGAAAGAGTTCGGCGTAAGCTGCGGTTTCGGATTTCCTACCGTGGCGCAGAAAACCGTAATCAACCTCGGTTTTGAGTATAAGCGTCGCAAGGCTTATCCTGCAAGCCTTGTGACAGAAAACTATTTCAACATCACGCTTGGCATAAACTTCAAGGAATTTGCTTTCTGGAAGGAGAAAATCCGCTAATTTGCAGATGCGTACGGCAACAAGCATATTATTCTTGGCAACGCTGCTGACGGCGTTGCTGCCGGCTTGCAAGGAGGTGAAACGCGATGTGGTGGCCACTCCGGCAAACCGCGACAGCGTGGTGTCGATGAAGACGCGCGACGTGATGACGCTGATCAGCGACTCGGGTATGACGCGCTACCGCATCACGGCAAAGCTGTGGCTTGTCTACGACGAGGCGCGCCGTCCGAATTGGAAATTTCCTTACGGTCTGTTTCTTGAAAAGTTTGACGACAATTTCAAGGTTGAGGCGACAATACGTTGCGACTCCGCTTTCTACTTCAAGAATGACAAGCTGTGGCGTCTCGACGGCAATGTCGTGATACGCAACACGAAAAAAGAACTCATCGAGACCGAGCAGATATATTGGGACCAGACTTTCCATGAGGTGCGCAGCGACTCGTTTGTGCATATCGAACGCGCCGACCGCATCCTTGAGGGATATGGCTTCAAGTCGGACGAGAATTTGCATAATTATTTGATAAAGAAGCCTTCGGGCATCTTCCCGATACCGAAGCGCCAGGAGACAACACCTCCAGTTTAAGTTGATTGCTATGGATACTGCTACTGCTTTGATAATCACACTCGTGTCGATGGCTTTTTCTGCATTTTTCTCTGGAATGGAGATTGCCTTCATTTCCTCAAACAAGGTGCGTGCCGGTGTCGACTCACAGAAAAAAGGGTTGACAAGCCGCATCATCAATACGTTCTACAGCCGTCAGGACATGTTTATTTCCACGATGCTCGTGGGCAACAACATTATGCTTGTGGTCTACGGTATAGGCATTGCCGTGCTGCTCGAACCGGGCATAAAAAGCGTGGTGGGCGACAACGAGGCGCTGATACTTGTGTGCCAGACCATCATATCGACAGGCATAATCCTCATCACTGGAGAGTTTCTGCCGAAGACAATCTTCCGCATCAATCCAAACATCTCGCTGCGCCATTGCGCCGTGGGGCTTTATGTGATTTATCTGGTATTGTATCCGATATCATGGTTCTCATCGTGGCTGTCGAAGTCGTTGATGCACTTGTTTGGAGCCAAAGCCTCGGCGCCACGGTCGGCGTTGCTCACTGTCAGCGAACTCGACGACTACATCCAGCAGACCATCGACGACAAAAATGCCGGAAAAACTGGAGCGGAGGAGATTGAGCACGAAGTGAAGATTTTTCAGAACGCGCTCGACTTCAGCAACACGCTGCTGCGCGACTGCATGATTCCGCGCAACGAGATTGTGGCGGTGTCGTCCGACACCGACCGTGAGCGTCTGCGTCGCAGGTTTACAGCCACCGGACTGTCGAAAATCCTTGTCTATACCGACGACATCGACAATATCATCGGCTATATCCACGTCAACGAGCTTTTCAACACCGCCACCGAGTGGCAGAAATGCATAAAACCGGTGGATTTCGCTCCAGAGTCGATGCCTGCCAACACGATGATGCGCAAGATGCTTGCCGAAAAACGAAGCATTGCCGTGATTGTAGATGAGTTTGGCGGCACGGGTGGACTTGTCACACTTGAGGATTTGGTGGAGGAGATTTTCGGCGACTTCGAGGATGAGCACGACAAGCGCCGTCTTACAGAAGTGCGCCTCAGCGACACGTCGTTTAAATTCTCGGGACGCATTGAAATTGAGCATCTTAATGAAACTTACAACCTTGACATACCGGAGGATGAGGAGTATCAGACGCTTGCCGGATACATCATTTTCCGTCTCGGAGCACTTCCGCAGCAGGGCGACACGTTTGATATCGACGGCTTGAAATTCACAATCTTGAAGAAGTCGGCAACCCGTATCGAACTTGTGCGCCTCGACCTCCCGTCGGCTGCCGAAAAAGATTGATTTAACCCCTTTCTGAGCAATTGTCAGATGTAGATGTGTTAAAAAAGAGCATAGAATCACATTTAAGTGTTCGTTGTTTCTTGTTTATGAAACAATATGCTTACCTTTGTGCAACAATGATAATTTATGACACAAAATATCTTCCGACTTGTCTTGACAGACGAGGCACAAAACTTTATTGAAAGTTTACCCGAAGCGGTATCTTACAAGATATACTACAACATTAAGCGTGTTGCGGGAGGAGAACGCAATAAAGAGCTTTTCAAGAAGTTGGAAAATTCGGAAATATGGGAGTTCCGTACATTGTATAATAAAACAGCTTATCGTTTATTTGCTTTTTGGGACAAGGATAAAGAAACATTGGTGATTGCCACTCATGGCATTGTCAAGAAGACACAAAAGACGCCAAGTAAGGAAATCGCGAAAGCAGAAGCAATAAGAAGAGAATATTTCAAAAATAAGTGATTATGGCACGGATGAATCTTACTCCATTGGACGATGTGCTTGACAAGCATTTCGGTAAAATAGGAACACCAAAACGCGATGCATTCGAAAGTGATGTGGATGTGGCTTTGCATGCTTATAGATTAGGCGAGGCTATCAAAAAAGCTCGTATTGAACAGAACTTGACCCAAGAACAGCTGGGGGAACGTATCGGTGTAAAAAGAGCGCAGATTTCTCGGTTGGAAAGAGGTTATAGCATAACAATACCAACTATGAGAAGGGTGTTCAAGGCATTGGGTGTGGTAACTGCAACTATTGACTTGGGCATTGCAGGAAAGGTTGCATTGTGGTAAAATCCAATTGCTTATGGTGTAATAGCAGGACCCGTTATGCCAAAGTTGTTTGAGGCTTCTCGAGAATGGGGCATTATGAGGAATCGCGTTCTGTTGAAGAAATCAACAAGGCAATGGTCTTAATGCGTGGCATAGGAAAGAAAGGAAATTTCCTGATTTGTGATAAAACAGCCGTAAAATTGTCAATACAATGACGGTTTTACGGCTGTTCTGCATTTTATTTAAGGTTGCGGATTTCTTGGCTGATTCACTTGAAGATAAGCGCAATATGTGCCGTTTCACATTGATTAACGTTTTGTTACTGATTTTTTATCGGCAAATTGTGGCGAGGTGAATAGAAATGCGTAATTTTGTGAAATAGAAACTAACATAACCCATAAAATAATTATGAGAAAACAAATCTTTCTATCCAGCGTATTGTTGCTGGGCGCGGCGCTTACAATGAGCGCGGCGGAACGCGGCGGTAGAACCGTTGCGCTCGCAGGTGTCGAATATTCTGTCGATACGCTTTTCCATGCGAAGGTGGGTCCGGGTACTACGGAAACTTCGTTGCATCTTGTCAACGAGGCCGGGCAACAGTTGCGTGTGTTTTATCTGACAACCGACTTAACCAACCCCAACACTTCAATCGAGGCTATCGTGGCTCAGGACAAGGTGCCTGGCGGTGGAACTGTCAGCAGCATGGCTAAGAGCCACACTGTGGAAGGAAAGAACTATTTCTGCGGTGTCAACACCGACTTCTTCCACACTTCCGGCTCGGCAAGCAATGGCAAGTCGATTGTAGGTGCGCCTGTGAGGGCTTCGGTTGCCGGCGGCGAGATTTATCGCAGCGGTTCGGCTTCTACATCCTGGCCAAACATCTTTGTTGACCGCGACGGCAAGATGAACATCGGTGCTGTCTCGTTTGAAAATGGAACGGTTACAGCGGGCGGAAAGACTGCCACTCTCAAGGCAATCAACAACGACGCTCCTGACAATGGTATTTCAATCTATACACCGAAGTATTACGGCACTCCTAACCAGCCGTGGATTAACGGCCAGTGTGTCACAGTGCCTGTGACTCTTGAGGAAGGCGACTATGTAGGTGCCGGCAAAACATTGAAGTTTAAGGTGTGCGGTGCTACAGGCACCAACGGCGACTGCGCTATCAACGACGGTGAGTACGTGCTTCTTGCCCGCGGCTCTGCACAAGATGTGCTCAGCGGCTTGAAAGTTGGCGACGAGGTGTCGGCATATGTGAAAGTGACTATCGGCGACACTGAGGTGTTCCCGACTCAGTTGGCTTGCGGCAACCCATGGATTCTGAAAGCGGGCGAGGTGCTCGACTCTGAAGGCGACCGTGGCGACGCCAGCGCGCGCCATCCGCGCACAGGTATCGGCTATACAACAGACAACACTAAATTGGTGATGATGGTTATCGACGGCCGTAGCGCAATTTCTGCCGGTGTACACACACAGGAACTTGCCGGAATGCTTTACTATGCTGGTGCCGACGAGGCTGTCAATGTTGACGGCGGTGGCTCTTCGACAATGTATACAGCGCCTCTTGGTGTGCTCAACAAGACGAGCGACGGCCATGAGCGTGCTGTGGCAAGCGGTCTGTTTGTCGTTGCCAATGTGCCTGACGACAAGACTGTCGCTGAGGTGCGTTTCGTAGACTGGGCGATGAACTTCCCGAAATACGGTATCTATACTCCGAAATTCTATGGCTACAACAAGTATGGTGTGCTTGTCGATACAGACTTGCAGGGCGTTAAGCTCAGCTGCGACAAGGCTCTCGGCGAGATTGTCAACGACGGCTCCACATTCTATGGCACAGGCGAAGGTATGGGTGCTTTGAAGGCTACTTACAACGGTATTGAGGCAGTGCTTCCTGTAAATGTGGTGGCAAGCGATGATGTTGCTTTCCGATTGAAAAACATCGTGATTGACAATAAGCGCGAATATCCGATGGAGGTGCAGGCTATTGTTAACGAGAAAACGATGCCGATCAACCCTGTGGCACTTACTTGGTCGTCGGAAAACGACGGTGTTGCCACAATCGGTGCTGCTGACGGTGTGCTCCGTGGTGTGGCAAACGGAACCACAACTATTACCGGAAAGGTAGGTTCGTTTGTGGGAACTGCAAATGTGTCTGTCGAGATTCCTGCAGCTGAGGTTATGCCTGTCGCTGAATACAAAGACGGCGAATGGAAAAACTCGCAGTTTGGCGGTACCGACCTTGTTGTTTCTGCTCTTGAAAACGGTGTGAAAATCAACTATACAGGCAACGGTACGGGTCGTGGCGCATATATACAATTGGAAAAGGGCTGCCGCGTGTGGAGTTTGCCTGAGAAACTCCGCGTGCGCATCAACCCGGGTAATGCAACAGTGAAGAAGGTGTCGTCGACATTGACCGACGCATATGGCAAAGTTTATTCGGCTTGGGCATTTACTACAGACGAACTTCCGAAAAACACGGTTTCGACATTGGAGCTCAACCTTTCTGATAATCTTGATTTGACAGATATCGGTGTGTATCCATTGACTGTCAACACTCTCCGTCTCGACATGGGTGCTTCGGCAAAGGGTCAGGCGTTTGAAATCCTCGTGCCTGGTTTCGAGGCTGTATATTCAGCAGGAGGCGGCAGCGTTGCCGGCATCGAGGCGGCTCAGGGCGTGCGCGTATATCCTAATCCTGTAAAGGCTGGCGAGGCTGTGACAGTTGAGGCTGACGGCGAGGCAAACGTGCAGATTTTCACTCTTGGTGGTGCTGTGGCAGCGCAGGCTGAGATCAACGGAACTGCCGCTGTGTCGACAGATGGTCTGCAGGCAGGAATGTATCTTGTGCGCGTGGCAACAACCAACGGCGTAAGCACAGCGAAACTTATCGTGAAGTAAGGATACGGTTTCAGTATAAAAACAAAAAGCGGAGTCTTTGCGGCTCCGCTTTTTTATGTCTGCTCTCATTGTTTCACAACAGGAGAGGCTGCGTAATAATATTGAATGGTTCTTTCGATGACACTAAGTTACACCATAGTGCCTGATGAAGCAATGCAAGATGAACCATTATATAAATGGATAAAACGTTAAGTCGTTGATATACAGGTGCGATTTATATGAAAAATATAAACGTCAATATTCGTTCTTGCGGGCAAAACATAGCCATAATATCACGCCTCTGACGGCGAGATATGTCAAAAAGGCTGTCCAAAGACTGCTGTTGGCGTCGGGAAAAGGGGAAAGAAAATAGATGGCGAAATAGACTGCTGTCGCGCCTGCGAGCGACAACAGCATCTGTCGGGTGGCGGTAAGTCCGACAAACACGCCGTCCCAGATAAACGCCGCCATACCTGCTATCGGAGCGAGGGCTATCCACCATCGGTAGGCTGCGGCAAACGCTACGACCTCGGGTTTGTCGCTGAACAGCGACATTACTTCGTGGTTGAAGACGCCATAGGCGAAAGCGAATATTGCGGCGAGACTCCATCCCCATGCAAAGAGATGCGACACGCAGCGTCGCAGCGAATGCTTGTCGGCGGCGCCGGCATATTTGCCAACGAGAGCCTCGCCGGCGTATGCAAACCCGTCCATGAAATGGGAGTAGAGCAGATAAAGTTGCATGAACAGGGCGTTGACGGCGAGCGTCATGTTGCCGGAGCGTGCACCCGTAGCTGTGAAAAACAGCATCACAGCCATTACGCACAGGCTGCGTAGGAAGATGTCGCGGTTGACGCTGAAAAAACGTCCCAGACCGCGCAGCATCTCGTCGATGCGTGGAGCATATCCGAGGGTTTCCTTGCGCATCATTCTGGCGGCGAAAAATGCGGAAAGGATGAATCCGCACCATTGTGCCGCGAGGGTGCCCAAGGGGATGCCGATGAATCCAAGCCGCATGGCGAACACGAAACAGAGGCTGCAGACGATGTTGACCACATTTACAACCATCGACACCGCGAGAGGGTAGGTGGAGTTCTGCATGCCGATAAACCATCCTGTGAGGCTCATCGTGGCGAGGGTGGCGGGCGCGCCCCAGATTATGATGGAGAAATATTGCGAGGCGTGGGTGTGGACTGCCTCGCTTGGGGAGATGGCGGCGAGCAGCAGCCATCTTATGGGCGACTGCAGTGCCACGATGGCGATGCCGAGCAGCAGTGCCAGCGCCACCGAGCGAAACAGCATCACCGACATCTGTCGCCTGTCGCGCGCGCCGTATGCCTGCGCTGTCAGTCCGCTTGTCCCCATGCGCAGAAACCCGAAGTTCCAGTATGTGAGGCTGAACATCGTTGCGCCCACCGAAACCGCACCGATTGTCACGGCGTCGCCGATGTGGCCGGCGATGGTGAGGTCGACAAGTCCCAGCAGCGGCACGATGACGTTTGACAGGATTGCGGGTACTGCTATTTTGAGGATGCTTTTGTTCACTGTTGGAATGGCTGTGTATATATACGAAAAAAGGTATCGGCTGGAAAATCAGCCAATACACTAATGTAGCCCATAGGAGAATCGAACTCCTCTTTCAAGAATGAAAATCTTGCGTCCTAGCCGATAGACGAATGGGCCAATACATTATTAACCGCTTTTCTGTCAAAGCGAGTGCAAAGATAGGAGTTATTTATTTATCCACCAAATATCGTGCATACAAAACGGCGATTTTAATAGATTTTAAGAAATTATAAATTGCATAATGTGTACCTTTGGCGTGGAATTTATTCATTTTGCAATGATTGAGAAACTGCATGGGGTGGTGCTGCGCACCATAAAATACAACGACAAGAATGCTATTGTGCGTGTCTACACCGACATGCATGGCGTCATGGCGTTTCTGCTGCCGCAAGGCAACGGCAAGGTGGCGCGTCAGCGCAGGGCGTTGTTTCAGCCTCTCTCGCTTGTTGAGATTGTTGCCGACATCAGACAAGGGCGCGACCTGTATAGTATAAAGGAGGCGCGCTGTCTGCATCCGCTGCACAGTCTTCATACCGATCCTGTCAAGAATGCCGTGGCGCTGTTTGTCACGGAGCTGCTCTCAGCTGTCATCGTGGAGCAGGAGCGCAATCCCGCGCTGTTTTCCTTTGTGGCGGGGTCGGTGGTGTTTCTCGACCGGGCAAATGACGGCATTGCCAATTTCCACATCTGCTTCCTTTATAATTTGGGTGTGTTTATCGGAATCGAGCCCGACCGCGACACGTATCGTCCGGGATGCGTGTTTGATATGGAGGACGGCGTCTTTTCCAGCAGCCGTCCTGTGCATGGGCATTATGTAGAGGGAGTGGAGGCGGAGGCGGTCTATCGGCTGTCGCGCATCACGTATGCCAACATGCACCTGTTCCGCTTCAACCGCGGGCAGCGCAACCGGCTGTTGCAGCTGACGCTCGACTATTACCGGTTGCACAACTCCGCGCTGGGCGAGTTGCATTCGCCCGCCGTTCTGGCCGACTTATTTTCCTGAGCCGTTTTCTGTTTCAAGTGTGAGTCCGTCGTTCTCAAGGTCGTTCTTCGATGGAAGCACGATTACTGTCATTCCGCGGTAGGCAAATTTTGTTGCAAACTCCAGGATGTTGGCATTGTGAAGGCGTATGCATCCTTCGGTGGCGAGAGTACCTATCGACGACTCGTCGTGTGTGCCGTGGATGCCGATGCCTTTGTGTCCTGTCAGCAAGCGTACGAAATACGGGCCGTAGGCGCCGCGAATCACGCCTTTACCGTCTTTGAAGTCGTGTGTCCATGTGTGCGCGTCAAGAATCTCCTGCACTTTAAACAGTCCCACCGGTGTGCGCATGTCGCCCTGGCGCCGCTTGTTGCCCACATTGCGTCCGCAGGCGATAGGGTAGCAGCGCAATTCGCGTCCTGTCGCGTCGTACACGCGCATTTTCATCTCTTCTTTGGAGATAACTACAAACGGACGTCCGTTTTGGAAATAACCGGTGCCGGTTGTCGTGTTGCCAGAGGTGCGTGTGTTGTTGTCCGCAAGGCTGGTTTCAGAGGCGTTGAATGCGAGCAGCGCCATGAGTGCGATTAGAATCAGTCTAAGTTTCATAGTTGTTTGTTTTTTAGGAAAAAATGAAAAGAGCCCGAAGCATTGCTTCAGGCTCTTGCGGTGCGGACGGGACTCGAACCCGCGACCCCATGCGTGACAGGCATGTATTCTAACCAGCTGAACTACCGCACCAGTCCTTGCTGTTTTTGTTAGCGAGTGCAAAGATAAACCGAGTTTTTCGTTTGTGCAACATTTGGGATTAAAAAAATTGCACTTTCCGCATATTTTGTCTATGTTTGTCGCTATAAACCCCATAAAATCGATTGAAAAATGAAAACTATCCGTCAATTAGTGACAATTCTCGTGATTCTTGCCTGCGCCATTCCTGCGGCGGCAAGTCGTTTGGAAACAGTGAAAGTTGAGAGTGAGTCGATGCATAAGCAGATCGACGTATCTGTGGTGTTGCCCGACAGTTACGGCGCGCGCCCTCTTCCGGTGGTCTATCTGCTACATGGCTATGGCGACAACAACCTTCTTGGATATCTCAGCTATACCAATGTGCGCCAGTATGCCGATATGTTTGACGTTGTTCTGGTGATTCCCGACGGCGGCACAAACTGGTATTTCGACAGCCCTGTCGACCCTACAATCAGATATGAGACATTCGTATCGTCGGAATTGGTGAAATATATCGACAAAAACTATCTTACCGACGCACGCCGTGAGCGACGTGCCGTGACAGGACTCAGCATGGGCGGACACGGTGCGCTTTATCTCGCCATCCGCCATCAGGACGTGTTTGGCGCGGCTGGCTCGATGAGCGGTGGCGTTGACTTCCGTCCGTTTCCTGAGAAATGGGACATCAAGTTGAGGTTGGGCGATCAGAAGACACATAAGGAGAATTGGGACAAGAATACGGTGATGGCGCAGCTTCCGTTGCTCAAGGACGGCGCATTGCAGCTGATCATTGATTGCGGCACGGAGGACTTCTTCTTCGATGTCAACGTTAAACTGCACGAGGCGTTGACAAAGCAGGGCATACACCATGAGTTCACGTCGCGTCCGGGCAAGCATTCGTGGGTCTACTGGCGTCGTTCGCTGCGCGACCACATGTATTTCTTCAATGATTATTTCAGAAACTGATAAAGCAGTCAATAGACATATTATAATAATAAAAAGTCCGCCCGGCGAAATCTCTTCGCCGGGCGGACATCACTCTAAACCATTATTAAAACTCTATTTGACGACAACGCGGTGTCTGGATGATTGCTGTGCGTTGTCGATTGTAAGGATGTAGACACCTTTTGCAAGGTGGTTTACAGGAACGGCTATGCTTCCGTTGTTGCCGAGCTGCTCCATTACGAGCGAGCCGTTGGTGGCGTAGATGCGTACGGCATAGTCGGTCATCGCGGTGCGGATGTTGAGACGGTCGGTTGCCGGAACCGGGAAGATTCTGACGTCGGCGTCGACAGCCACATCGTTTACAGAAGCCTTTTCCTCGTCGATTTCAACAGGGATGTTCACAAATTGGATTTTACCCTTTTGTGTGGCGCTTACCACGGCTGATGTCTCGGTCTTGTCGGTAAGACCTGAGATTGTCAGGATGCCGTCGGCGATAGCCATTGTAGCCTTTGCTGCGTCGCAGTTGTCGACAATCGCATAGGTCACTGTTGAATTGTCGTTGTCGAGGTTGAAGAGTGTCTGGAGGTCGACGGTGGCAGGGATTGTGATGCCGGCGAGAGCCTTTTTGGCGTCGCTGATTTCACGGTTGCCGCCGAAGTCGTCAAGACAAGCGTAGGTAGGTGTAGTCAAGCCATACGCGTTTCTCTTCGTGCCTTCGAATCCGAATGTCACTTTCTTGATTTTACCGAACTGGCGGAGGTCAACCCATTGCCATGTGTCGAGATAATAGTGGTCGGCCTCGTTGTCGGCGCGGTAGTCGGCAAGATAGTAGTCAATCGACGCTGTCGTGTCGTCGGCTTTCACAACGTTTACGGTCATCTTGAACCAGTCGCCCTTTGCGAATCCGCCTGGAGCGGTCGACATGCCGTCGCCGTTTACATAGGCGTTTACGTTGTTGGCTGTGTTGGTCACGTAGAATCCGCTCACGTCGGCTCCGTCGGCGGCGTTGGTCACGTTGGCTGCGTAGTTGGCGCCGGTGTAGCTGTAGACCACGGCGTAGTTCGCAGAGTTGTGTCCGCTGCCCACAGCCGACTTGAACTGGTCGGCATACGACTCAAACACGGTGCTTGTCTGGTTGCTCAGAGCGAAGCCTCCCCACCATGTCGAGGTGTGGCGCTCGGTGTCGAAAGCAAACGAGCCGCTGACAAACTGCGAGCTGGTGCCCGGGTTTGTGTAGCTTGGGTCGTCCTTGCCAAGACCGTTGTAGAAGCTTTCAGGAGCGAGGAAGTTGTCGTCCATTGTGGCGGCAAACTGGTTGCCGGTCACGTAGACAACTGCCGCATCGGTGGCGGTGTTGCCCCATGCGTCGGTGGCTGTCATATAGAACACGCCTGAGCGGTCCAAAGCCGGGGTGGCGGTGTTGTCGCCGTTGGCAACAACCTCGCGCATAGCGTTTTTCCATTCCACAGCCACAGGATATACGCCGCCGTCGAATTCTGCCTTAAGGTCGGCTTTCGCGCCGCTTGCCACGGTGGCTTGCGGAGTGGTGCATGCCGCTGTGAGAGGCAGAGGCTCGCCGCTGAAGTTGTCGATATATGCGTTGCCCTCTGTTGCAAAGTCGAGAGCCGTCACTGCGCCCTTGTCCTTCAGGTTGAAGAAAATCCATTTTCCTGAAGTTGCAGGGATGGTGTATGCGTGAGCGTCGGCGTTGCCGTCGTAGACGTTCATAGCCACCTCGGCGTCAGTTTTCACGAAGAATCCGGTCAGGGTCAAGCCCTTGTCGGTGTTGGTGAGCTGCACAGCTCCTGCGCCTTCGATTTTAGCCACTTTCGTGCCTTCCACCACAGCATCGTCGGCATCGACTACGGTAAATCCGGCGAAAGAAGCCGTACCGTCGTCAAAACCGCCATCGTTAGCCTTCACGTTCTCGAACGTTGACACTTCGGTAGGCAGATATGTGGTTGTGAACGCGTCGGTTGCCGCAACTTCGCCCACATTCGTGCCGTCGAGGCTTTCAAGCAATGTGTAGAGGCGGTATTCCGTCTGGCTCGACAAGCCGTTGAGGCTCACCGACACTTCTTTGCCGGCACGCAGTGTGGCGGTGAGTGTCGAAGCCTTCATCTCGTCGGCTGTAGGAGCGGTTGCCGATGATTCTTTCACCATGAGGTAAGCCTTGCCGTTGGCGGCAGACTTGAGGACGGCAGTCGCTGCGTTGTGGCTGATGCCAGAGATTGCAGGATAGCCTTCGTCGAATGCCGGAACAGCCGATGCGTCGGCATATTCGTAAGCGCCGATTGTCGGTGTCGTGGCGTTGCGCACGACGCCGAGCAGGTCGGTGGTCACGAAGTCGAGCGGCATGGCGTTGAGCAGGTTGCCTGCGGCTGCAGGGAAGAGCATTTTGTCGCTGAGGAACGCAACGTCCTCATTGAAGCTGCTCTGCTCGTTCACTTTCAGCATCCAGTCGCTGAACGATGCGAGTTTCGTATTGCTGCTTGTCTGCGCAAACACAGTTCCGTTGGTGTGGAGCACGTTGTTGGAGAATGTGATTGCCGCAGCGTCAGCGTCCTTGTATGTGCGGTATACCAAGCCGTTGTCGCGGGCAAGGAAAATGTTGTTGCGCACGGTCATAGCCTCCATCGCGTCGTTGAGGTAGCAAGCCACGTTGTTCTCGTGTCCGGCAACGACAGCCGTGTTGTAGGCGATGTCGACATTCGGGGTTTTGCCGTTGACCTTGATGGCGGCAGACGTGTAGTCGCTGCTCTTCACCGACACCTCGTTGTTGACGATGCGCGAGCGTTTGTCGGCTGTCGACGCGCCTTTGCGCACGTAGATGCCGATTGCTTCCACACCGAGGTCGATGTGCATTGTGTTGCCTTCCACGATGCAGTTGTCGCCGAACTGCAGGTCGAAACCGTTGAATCCGCGCGACAGTGTGGTGGTGGTGTTCTCAATCACGTTGCCGCGGATGGTGATGTTGTTGTCGCCGGAGTATGCCGAGAGGGCTGACGCCGCGTTGTCGCGGAACGTGTTGCCTTCCACCACGCATCCTGTCTGATGCGTCAGTGCCACATACGATGTGCCGCCGATGATTGCACCGCGGTATCCACCCTCGAGCAGACAGTTGCTGAGCGTGAAGTAATCGTTGTTGCAGTTCTCCTTGTCGATGGCAAGCTGGCGCACAAGCACGAGTTGCTCAGCCGTTGTGCTCGACTCTATGCGGTCGGTGTAGAGGTGGCAGGCGTCGACGGTGTCGTGCTGGCTCGTGTTGATCATATAGACGAGAGCCGGGAATGTCTTGTCGGTCGATGTCACCGTCACGCCGCGGAGCGTCACGTAGTCGGCTCCGTTGAACGTGACCACACCATATTTATCTGTGTTGTAGCCCGGGTCGGTATATGCGTTGTGGAAAATCTTCACATCGCTGTAGTTGCCCGTAGCCGACTGGATAGTCACGGTGTTTACGTCAGACGCACCCGGAATCTCCGGAATGTTGACCTTTTCGTTGTATTCGCCGCTGAGGATGTTGACAGTCACAGCGCCCTCGATGCCGGTTGCGATGTCGTCGACGGCCGCCTGGATGGTTGCATAGTCGCCGCCTTCACCCACGGTGTAGATGCCTTTCTTGCCTGCCTTCATGGCAGTCTGCGCTGTTATCGATGCCATGGTGCTTGTCTCTGCGCCGTTTGCTGTGTAGGCAGTCAGGGCAGCGGTGCCGAGATTGCCTTCGGCTGCGTCGGCATTGAAGTCGTAAGCCACCCAGAAGTAGTATTTTCCAGGAGCGGTGGCTTTGTAGTCGGTAGCGATTTCAAACGGTGCGGTGTTGGCTGAGCCGATAAGATTGTTGGCGCTGAACTGGTCGGTTGTAGTGACAAAAATCTTTGCTGCGGCTATGGTGCCTTCGGCTGAACCGTCGGCAGAAACGACAAATTTTGAGAAGTCCATCTCGCCCTTGTCGCCGTCTACTGTGGCTTCGGCGCGGAGCATAGGCACATTTTTCGAGCCGCGGAGCGACTCGCCGGCAGCCACGCTTGTAATCGCCATGTTGCCCACGGAGAGCGGCAGGAGCTCATACTGTCTTACCTCGATAGCCCAGCCGTTGCTTGCATAGCTGTATGACGGGCATTTGAAGTAGACTGTCAGCTTGCCGTCGTCGGCAACCGACACTACAGGGGCTTCGAGCATCTTGCTCACTTTAACATCAGGTGTCGAAGTCTTCTTGCCACCATAATATATGTAGAAATTGTCGTTGTAGGAAGTGCTGAACGACTTGAATGTCAGTTTCACCACTTTGCCTGCGTCTTTCGGACGGAACGTCACCTGTCCCTCGAAATTCTTCGGCGACTTGCCGTCGGCGCCGCCGTTGTCGTAGAACATCAGAGCCTCGTTGCCCACAACGATTTCGCCGTTGTCACCAGCCTGCAGGTTGTAGGTGTTTTTCACCGCGCGCGCGCCTTCAGGGTCGCCCTGCTCGGCAGCCACGTTGATTGTCGCAGTGGCGGTTGTCACGGCGGTCACGGCGGCATCGATGTTGGTGTCGGTAGCCGCTTCGTCGGCGATGTCGGCAGTCAGCCAGAAGTAGTTGCTTCCCTCGGCAAGCTCAAGCGGACGGGCGAACGTGATGTTTGCCTCAGCCGTCTCGGCGGTCACGTCGATGTCGGCGATTGAAGTCTCTTTGGTAAGCTCGTTTTTCTGACCTGAAGTGTAGACGTGGAGCTTGGCAACGTTTGCCTGGCAGCCCTTCATGTTGAATTTGATGCCCTTCAGCACCACTGGACTGATGTTGCCGGCAGTCTGGATGTCCACGCCGAGGAGTTCCTGGTTGACAGCGCCCTTGTTGACGATGTCGGTGCTTGCCTGCGTAGCCTTGACGGAGCTTACCTCCATCGGGCGTTGGCGGTATTCGCGCACCTCGGCGTCCCAGCCCTTGGCTGTGTAGCCCGATGTTTCGGTCTTGGCGTCGAACACCACTGTGAGTGCGCCGTCGACACTCTTTGAGCGCAGAATCTTGCCCGGACCCACGTTCTTGTCGGCCTCGCCGGTGAGCGACCACAGGAGTTCGCCGGTGGTGCCTTTTCCGCTGTACACCTCAAACTTGGCGCGCGGATAGTTTGCGTTGGCTGAATAGTAGAGCGCGAACGACTTGATGTCGAGTTCCACGATCATGTCGTTGTCGCCGGGGATGAATGTTGTAATCTGGTCGCCGATCACCGGCTCATAGCCGTTGTAGCCCACGTATGGGTTTGGCGTGTTTTTGAATGTCCAAGTTCCGTAGATTGTCTTTTCGACGGTTCCCACGGTTGAGAGCAGTTCGTTTTTCACCGAGCTGTTGCCGTCGGGGTTGACGGTGGCTGGGGTGTAGCTTGCGCCGCCGATTTCAATCGATTTGCATCCTGCGTCGAGAATCTCACCTGTCTGAGCCTTCTGGTCGATGTCGTAAGCCAGCCAGAACCAGTTTTCGCCTTCCACGAGTTGCTGGTCGAAGGCAATCGAGAATTCCTGCTTGCCTGTAGGCACGGCTTCACCGAGCTTGGTGGCGGTGGCGAAAGTAGATGATTTTGCGGTGTAGTAGACCGTGGCTTTCTGCAGATGGTTGATGTCGGTAGTGCCTTCGGTCTCAAACGTTAGTTTCGTGGCGTTGACAGCCTCGGTGTTCTCCGTCTTCACGCAGACCGAGAGGATAGGCTGGTCGGTTGAGCCTGCCGTGCTTGTGTTGTCGGCAACCTGTGCCGTGGTGACCGTTTTCACGGTCATCGGTGCTGGCGAATATTCGCTTACGAAAGCCTCGAAGCCCTTGCCGCGGTAGTAGTCGCCGGTCACTGATTTCATCCATACGGTGAGCGAGCCGTCGGCAGCCGACGAGCGCAGCACCACGGGCTTGCCGTTCATCACCTGCGCGTTGAGGTTGGCGTCGCTTACCGTCGTGCCGTTGTACACCTTTACCTTGTCGTTGTATGAGTCGCTTCCGTATGTCGACTCATACAGCTCCACTTTCGTGAAGTCGATTTGCACCACTTTGCCCGGTGTGGTGGGCTTGAACGTCACCACGCCTTCGAATTTTGATGAGATTTTGCCGTCTTTGCCACCGTCGTCGTAGAAGTTGAGTCCCGACGCGCCGATGGCGAATGTGCCGGCGGAAGGCATGTTGAGCTCGTTGCCCACGGTTACCGAAGAGGCTACCGGTGAGGTGATTTTCTCCTCGCCGCCAATCTTCACCGAGGTGCATTGCGCTGTGATGGCAGAGCCTACGGCTGCTGTGGTGCTAACGTCGCCCACAAGCCAGAAATAGTTGTCGCCGGCAGCGAGCGGAAGCGATCCGGTGGCTGTCACCGTAGTGCCGTCCACCTTGCTGGCACCGAATAGACCGGCTTCGGAGATGTTGAACGGAGCCTTCTTGGAGTAGTAGATGCGTGCGCCCGACACTGCCGAGGCATCATCGAGCACGAATGCCACCTGTGTGGCACTCAGTGCGTTGCCTGCGCCTGCGGTCTTGACGTTGGCGGCAGCCACAGGCTGCAACGACGCGCCGATAATCGGGTTGGGGAGGCTGACAGCCTCGGTTGCGGTGTACTCCATGTCGCCTCCGGCAACAAGTTCCACCTTGAATGAGTATTTCACATACTCATCCTCCTCGTTGGAGTAGGCAACCGTTAGCGAGCCGTCGGCAGCCGTCGACTCAAACACCTTGCCTTCAGCCACGGCGCCCATGTCGCCTGCCGGCAATGAATAACTGATTGATGCCGCGCCGTTATACACCTTCAGCTCGGCGTCGCACGTGTCGAAGCCGTACATCTGGGTGCATGTGACGCGCAGAGTCTGCCCTGCCGCCGGGACGAGGTGAACGGAGACGGGATTTGATGTCTCGCTTTCAGCCCAGTAACCCGAATAGGTCAGCGTAGACTCCTCTGTTACGGTCACCGTAGCGTTTGGCTCGTCGGCATACGACATAGGCATGGTGATATTCGCCGACCATGCCTGCATCGAGCAGACCAACGAGAACGCCGCCGCAACCAACAAAGTTGAAATACGTTTCATAAGCATTCGTATAATTTTGGTTAGTAAAATAGTTTTTCTACGTCACGCAGTGAGAAAACCGTGCAGCGAATGCTTACAGCAGGGGATGTTGGAAAGATGGCGGAGCGCAAAATGTCCCGTGCGCCTGCCTTTCCGTTGCCTTAACTCCCGAAAGCATCGATGTGAAGTTTCTCTGAAACAGGCAGGTCTTCTGACTTATCTCTCCCCGTGGGCGAGCCTTCCCGCAAGCGCTCAGATGGCTTGCAGTGGCTGATGGTAGCCCAGGTTCGGCGAGAATCACAGCAGCGGGTACTGTCGCCGATTCGCACGGCGTTCCCTTTTAATCGCACTCCATGGAGCGCAAACCGATTTCATAACCACAAAGTTACAACAATATTTTGATTCACAAAGTATTTTTTCTATAATTCCTCCGCCACCGCCTGAGCGAGGGGCTGCCGGAGTGTGCCAGCGGCGACGCGTCCGCGACGCATCTGCATCGGTGCGTGTGCCCCCGACGCTGTCGGGGGTTAACTGAAGACGTGACCGCTCGCGCGGTCATGCTCTGCCTCTGGAGTAGTAGCGCATCTCCGAAGCGCCGAGAGAGTGTGTGGCGACAGTAGCCCCATGCGTCCTCCGCTGCGCTCCGTACGGATGGGGTTTCTAAAGAATAGCGCATCTCCGATGCGCCGTGGGCTGGGGTGGCGATGTGAGGGAGTGAGTGGCGGCGCGCGTCGGAGGCGCGTTGGAAACGCGCTATTTTCAGTAACCCCACTCACGCGGAGCGTCAGCGGAGAGTGCGTGGGGGTATGGCGAATGTCCATGCCTATGCGCTTCGGAGATGCGCTACTACGGGAGAGAGGGGCGGTGGTCCGCAGGGCGGACCCGTTTTCAGTTAACCCCGGACAGCGCGTCCGGGGATAGAGTGGAGAGGGAGATATGCACCGCAAGGCGGTGCCGCTGAAGATGTAGGGCAGGAGTGCGTCCGCGGCGGCGCTCTGCGGCGCATCAGCGTCGGCTGATGTCCCCCGACGCTGTCGGGGGTTAACTGAAGACGTGACCGCTCACGCGGTCATACTTTGCTACTGCTGCGAGAGGCGGTGACGAGCCTACTGCCGGACTCTATTCGGAAACTGTGTGACAAATGCACGCTATTTTCGAATAGGACTTTGATTTGTGAAAGGAAAAGGTTATTTTTGTATTCGGAAACTATGTGACAAATGCACACTAATTTAGAATAGGATGATAAGTCGTGACAAATATTTGGCAGAACTTGTGTCGCTTCAAGGAAACGGCATGATAAAGGTTATAACGGGAATGCGCAGATGCGGCAAGTCGTATCTGCTGTTCGAGATTTTTGCGTCACATCTTGAACAACAAGGAGTCGCTTCCGACCATATTGTGAAAGTCGACCTTGAGGACTATAAAAACAAGTCATTGCGCAATCCGGACAATTTGTATGAGTATGTTGAAAGCAGGATTGTTGACAATGGCCGATACTATGTGATGCTTGATGAAGTGCAGATGCTCGACCATTTTGAGGACGTGCTCAATGGCTTCTTGCGGATGCGTAATGTGGATGTCTACGTGACAGGCAGCAATGCTAAATTTTTGTCGAAGGACATCATTACGGAATTTCGTGGACGTGGATATGAGGTGAAGATGTATCCTCTTTGTTTCAAGGAATTTATGTCGGCATATACGGGGTCGGTTCAAGCCGGGTTCAACGAATATATGCTCTATGGAGGTCTGCCGCAGGTGCTGATGTGCCAAACGGAGGATCAGAAAGCAAAATATCTGAAGTCGCTGTTTGAAGAAACTTATTTGCGCGACATAAAAGACCGCTACGGCATCCGTCGTGATGACGATTTGGAGGAACTTATAAATATTATGGCATCTGGAATCGGTGCTTTGACAAATCCCAACAAGTTGGCAAACACGTTTCATAGTGAAAAGAAATCGACCATATCTTACGACACCGTAAAAACTTACATAGACTATCTGTGTGACGCATTTCTTGTGGAAAAGTCGACACGCTATGACCTGAAAGGCAAACGCTACATAAACTCTCCATTCAAATACTATTTTATGGATTTGGGGCTGCGCAATGCGCGCATAAATTTCAGACAGTACGAAAGAAGTCATCTGATGGAGAATGCTGTCTACAACGAGATGCGTGCCAGAGGATTCAGTGTCGACGTGGGCGCTGTGCCGACTCTTGGCATGATGCCTGACGGCAGTCGGCATCGTGCTGTGCTGGAGGTTGACTTTGTGTGTAATCTGGGCAGTAAAAGGTACTATATACAGTCGGCATATAGGATGGAGTCGGAAGACAAGGTGCGGCAAGAGCGTGCCTCTCTTTTAAAACTCGACGATTCGTTTAAAAAAATTATTGTTATTGGTGAAGAGTGTCCTGTGACAAGAGATGAGATGGGGATAACCACAATGGGAATATATGACTTTCTCTTGAACAAAAATTCATTGGATTTGTGATTCTATTCGAAAACTGTGTGACAAATGCACACTATTTTCGAATAGATGTGCCGGAGTGTGCAGGAGTGTGCCAGCGGCGCATCTGCATCGATGCGTGTACCCCCGACGCTGTCGGGGGTTAACTGAAGGCGAGACCGCTCGCGCGGTCAGGGCGGTGACGACGGTGTAGTAGCGCATCTCCAAAGCGCCGAGGGGTGTGTGGGTCGCCTATAACCCCATGCGTCCTCCGCTGCGCTCCGTACGAATGGGGTTTCTAAAGAATAGCGCATCTCCGATGCGCCGTTGGCTGGGGTAGCGATGTGAGGGAGTGAGAGGCAGAGTCGTGAGGTTAGTAGCGCATCTGCGATGCGCTGTGGGCTGATGGCAGCGACGTGGATTGGAGGAATGTTACAAACTTGTGATGAAAAAAATGTAGAAAAATTTGCAAAGTCATTATGCAAGTAGTACCTTTGTAACGAATTGAAAGATAGAACGCTTAATTGATTTTAAGACTTATAAGGAACAAGCGGTAAAATGCAATGCAAAAACTATAATAATCGGAAATTTAACTAACAAACTAAAATAAAATCTTATGAAAAAATTTTACTTTTTATTTCTGTTCGCGCTGATTGCTTCCATCGGCAATCTGTATGCTGCGGAAGTGACGGTGACGTCAACGTTTAAAGACAAGGACTTGACGGTAGGTGTAGGAGAACCGGGTTGGGTGGCGTCTATAACGGCTAATTCGTTTGAATCAAATAATAATAATAGAGGTGTTCAATTTGGAGCTGCTAAGGGAGCTTTCACTCTGAAGACGAGTGAGTCTTTTTCTCAAGTGAAAAAAGTCTCTGTGATTTTGTCTACAAATGAAAAAGTAAATACAGTGTCATTGAAAGTGGGTGGTACTTCAGTGGACGGTATGAAAACTCTGAGTAAAAGGAATAACTATGCTGTAAACTGGTCTGTTGTAAGTCCGCAAGATGGTATAATTGAATTTTCTTTTAATGATAAAAAGGGCTCAATTTATATTAAATCCATTTCTATCACTTACGAATTTGCTGAAACCCAATGTGCCACTCCGACATTCAATTTGAAAGCAGATGAAACATATACAGATGTGCAGGATTTGGTGATTACTTCAACAACTGAAGGAGCGCAGATTGAATATACAATTACAGGCGATAAACTTACAACTCCAATCACAGGCACAGAGGCGTCTCCGGCTACTATTCATTTGACCGCAAATGACATTTATTTGGTGTCGGCCAAGGCAACAAAAGCAGGTCTTGAAGCCAGTGTACAGGCTGATTTGATGTTTACTATTGCAAAAAAAATGAACAAGCCTACATTCAATTTGACAGAAGGTGTGGTTTATGGTGAAGCAAAGGTGTTGGAAATCACATCTGACAAGGTAGGCGCACAAATCGAATATACTGTTTTCGGCGGAGGAAATATCTCTATTACAAAAACAGAGGCTTCCCCTGTTAGTGTAACTCTCGATCAGAATGGAGAGTATACTGTGGAGGCTTTTGCTCTTGAAATGGATGATTATGCAAAAAGTGATGCTGCAGGATTGAATTTCAAAATAGAACTGGCAGCAGGTGTTCCTACATTCAGCGTTGAAGAAGGAACATACACAGAAGCACAAGCAATCACTCTGACTCCTGGAGAAGTAGGCACGCAGGTGTTCTATACAATAAATGGAGGCACAGAGCAACAGTATATCGAGCCAATCAAATTGGAAGAGGAAGGAACTTACAAAATCGCTGCTTACACAGCTGCTACCGAAACGTTGGCAAAGAGCGCCACGGTGACAAAGACTTATGTAATCAACTTGCCATTGGAAGAGCCTTATATCCTTTGTAAGAATGCAGCATGGCTGACAGAAGGAACAAAGATTATATTTGTTGGTGAAAATTTAACAAACGGTGAGACTTTTGGAATGGCTTCTCAGGGAACGAATACCTATAGAGGTCAGGGCGTTGTGACATTGTCGGAAGATGGTAACTTCTTGAACGATAAAGAAGCGGAAGTGCGTGTATTCTCTGTTGAGAGAAGTGGAGCCAAAATGGCCTTTAAGGATGTAGAAGGATATTTGTATACTGATAATGCAAAGAACTCAATTAAAACAAAGAAAACAATTGCAGATGATTGTTATTGGACAGTGTCCATAGGAACAGATAATGTGGCGTCTGTCGTTTCCTCTTCGTTAACAAAGAATACGGATTATAGAAATATAAAATATAATGCCTCTTCGGATAGGTTTGCAGCATACAATGATAAATATGAAGGGAAAGTTTATATCTATCTTCTCGGCAAGACCTCTTCCGTATCGTCGATGTCGTCAGAAGGCGTAAAGGTATTTGCAGCTGAAGGCGGTGTAGAGGTTGTGGCAGCCGAGGCAACGGATGTGGCAGTCTACACTGTAGCCGGTCAGTTGGTTCGCCAAGCACGCGTGGCAGAGGGCAGCACACTCGTAAACGTTGCTCCAGGCTTCTACGTGGTTCGCGCCAACGGCACAGCCACGAAGGTGATTGTTAGATAATCCAAACCACACTTATACTTTTGAATCCTCCAGCCTCGGCTGGGGGATTTTTTTTGTACGCTTGGCTGCCCTTGGCGCGTCAGCGGCGGCGCTCCGCGGCGCATGTGCGTCGGTGCGTGTGCCCCCGACGCTGTCGGGGGTTAACTGAAGACGTGACCGCTCGC
>ENA-ORMS01000441-ORMS01000441.1-human-gut-metagenome-genome-assembly--contig:-NODE-441-length-42207-cov-17.654299_pt1 | contig 42207 bp, 34 predicted proteins | sample MGYA00242104_ERZ508997 | MGnify/ENA primary metagenome ERZ508997 (study PRJEB26280, sample SAMEA2338704) | human gut metagenome | biome: human gut; feature: human-associated habitat; material: faeces...
TCACGTAAGCCTGGCTGTGTCTGATTATCTATTTTCTCCTGTATTGCTGTATCACCTATCGAATGCCCGATTGCCCTGTAGGTGGATTTATCTGTTGTGCAATCCAGCATAAAGCGATACTCATTCGTTAACTGTTCCTGATGATAGAAGCGACTTTTACGCTGCAGATATCCAGCGTCTTCCAGATGCCTCATATGGCGCTGCACTGTCCGTTCTGACACTCCCAATGCACCGGCTATTGTAATCACAGCCGGATGGCATTTATCCTGATTCGATAATGCAACCAGATACTGCATAACAGCTTTTGTTGTTTTCCTCAACGTATTATCCTGGTACACAAGATTCAGCAAATCATATTTAGTTATAAATCTTTCCATACTCCCATTACCTCGCTCTTATACTTTTCATGGATACCAAAAAGAAATACTTGACACTCCATGCTATACCATATAAGATAAAGGTGTTGGTTGGTTATCTTATATGATAATTGTTACAGGCTGCCTTTTCCAGAAGGTAGCCTGTTTCACTTTTATAATTATTTAATTACACCTGATGGTACCTCTTCGGTATCATCCTCTTTCAGCTCTTCTGATGTTATCTGTTCACCTTCACTATCTACTGTGGAACTTCCAGAATCTATTGATTCCTGCGTTGTAACCTCAATGACCGTATTAGCCTGCTTCTGATCTGCAATATCGTGAAGCTTCTGTGCAAAAGCGATAATTACACACGCAGCAAACAGGATCCCCCAGATAAATAATTCAGACTTCTTTCCTTTTTCACCTTTCATTCTCTCCATCTCCTATCCCTATAACCCATAGGCATTGATGACCATCTTTCTTCAGATTCTCATTGATCACGTTAATATCAAATTCTTTCTCGTTGTTCTTTTTATTCCAGCAATCAGCAACCAGAACCTTTCCTTCTTCCGTAATTCCACGAATAACAACGAAGTGTCCGCCATCGCAAAAGATGCCTGGTCCCATCAAAGATACGACCAGACATCCATCAGACAGATAGGATAATGCTTTCTCAAGATCATCACCTGAATAATATGACTTCAATCCTAACTGTTCCGCCCCTCTCGTAAATAATGAGCGGTAACTTCCCTGCGGCGCTGCACAATATCCGTTTGTCATTGCAAATTCTGCCATATCTGCAGGAGTTTTTACATCTTCCTTCAGACTGCTATATACAATTGCGAGTGAAGTCGGGCCACAACCACCGCTCCGGATCGTCTGTGTTTTTTTGCTTCGGGTATCATATAAAATATTCGCCCATGCCGGATCTGCCTGGTTAAAATATACAACCGGCACCTCTCCCGGAATAACATCCATCTCATCAAAATCATAGTAACCATATCCATTCCGGATATCCCTATATGCTGCTCTGAAATCCTTTATGTTCTGTGCATATTCTCCATCAGCCTGTAACTGTTTTAACGGAGTCATGATCAGATACGATATAATCAATATTAACGTTCCTACACCGATTGCACATGATACTCCGATCTGCTTCATTAACGACCACCTGCCGATCCAAAATACTGAAACTTATAATCTGCAATATCGAATACTACATGCATACGTCTTGACCCACAAAGCATAACTGCATGCCCTCGCCTTTTGGCCTCTAACAGAGTCACTTCCTGTTCCGTTAAGCGGTATAATTCTATAATCTTTTCAAGATTTGCTCCATCGATGCCCATCAGGATCTTAAACGTTGGGTTATCCAGCAGCTCTTGTCCGTACATCTTTACCTCTTCGTTCAAAAAATCTACTGTATTCTGCGTAATAACCCATATCGCAGCCTCATATTTTCGAGCCCGCTTCATACTATTTCTCAAAAAAATCAATGACTGTGGTATTTCCGGATCAACAAGCAGGTATGCCTCATCACAAACTAAAATAACTTTTTCTGATCTATTTCTGGAAATCACATGCCAGGCCCATGTTAATAAATTAAAATACTGTGCCCGCTTAATTCTGTTCGAGGCATCATTCAGCCCTGACGTTGAAATACACGTATATGCATTATCTGCAGCTATAGATGTATAACCATTAAAAAGAAATGCATCTGAGCCATATGCCATATCCCATAATAGTATAGATAATCGCCGGTAAATATCCTTCTCTTCCATACCTTTTGTCTGCTCTTCTTTCTCCTTCAGCTTCATAACCAATTCTTCAATAATCGGAAACTCTTCATTCTTCAGATTCGTGACATCCGTATCAAATGTGATCCCCTTCTCCTTATAAAGCTCAATTAATACCTGTTTTAAATATGCCATCAAATAATCATCAATACTCTCAGAATACAGATTAAAAAAAGTCTCAAGATGCTTCAGATAAAGTGCTAATGGACCCATGCCATACCCTTCATCTGCATAGTATTCATCCTCATCATCTACCGGAATTGGATAAATCTGCAGGGGATTTATTTTGCCATGGATACCGCCTGCTGCATTTATCCATGCACCATTAAAATATTTTGATTGTTCTTTATACTCATCCTCCGGATCTATGATAAGGACCTTAGAACCCATCATATACTCATCCGTCAGCATGTCCTTCATTTTTGTAGATTTTCCCACTCCGGAATTACCAATAAATACTACATTCGAATTTGTTCGATCCCCTTGACGTTTCCATAAGTTTATCGTGTAGATTCCACCATCTTCGTCCTTGGCAAAATAATATCCTTCATGATCATTCAGTCCATTCTTTTGGAAGGGAAACCCGCCTAAAATAGTACGCAGCGGAATTACGGAACCAAGTACCGTCTGTACCTCTTCCTCCGGTATATACGTTGGCGATATCTGTTTATAACATTGTTTTTGCATATTAACCATACAGCGCATTCTGGCATTCGTTCTCTTGACCGCTGTCTTTGCCTTTCGATCGACTTTCTCAATATGCGCTTCATCCGCTAATGGAAGGACCACAGTTGATACAAGTCCAATGCTTTCATTTTTATCATCAATCTGCTCTAAAAGCTTCTTCGAATTCTTCTCTTCCTTTCCTGCTTTATTCTCTTCGCTTGACTTCTTTGCGTCTATCCTACGTTTCTTTGCCGCATTTATATTGCTATCGATGGTTGCAATCATATCATCATTATTTAATGCATGATATGTAACTGATACAATAGAGCTTGGAATATTCGTAATCCGGGATAACCAACCTGGCTTATTATTTGATGCATATTGAATGATTCCATAGCCTTTTCCGACCTCCTCACCCAACCGGATAGATGTATGTGTGAAATTGACACCCATAGGAGCTATCACATTTAACAGTGCAGAATTTTTAGGTTTCTTTTCCTTCATACGTCCTCGCTCCTTTCAACTTCCGGTTCAAACAGTATTGCTCCGGGGTTATGAACCAGATTACAAAGGGTGATCACTTCATCCCGCTTGACTAATTCACAACTCCACCGGCTTCCGGAAAAACATTTTGCCATCTGCCGAAGCCGGCGCAATAATTCTCCCTTCGCTCCTTCACAGTCCCTTTCCCATAGCTTTATATAAAACTGTCTCTCAACATTTGCCCCTTCTAAAAGGAGTCGATTCTGATATCTGATTGCTTCTCTCAGAAGCCGTTTTCGGATCGGATCCTGTGTCTGATCTAACAATTCATTATACTGTTCAATCAAATCTGAATTATCTTCCGGTCGTGATACAGCTAGAATCTGCCAGTCTGTCGCATTAGTAGATACATCTGCAGTCTGCTGTTCAATCAATCCTTCCTGCTCTCTTTTATTTAATAAATCCGTTCGAATTCCATCTGTAGCCAGGAATCCAATCAGATATCCGTCCTGCGTAGATATAATCCCCTGCTCATCAATATCTATTACATTCATCAGATCCTGTGTTGTTTTCTTCTTTGTTCCGGATAATTTATGCTTTTCTTTCTCATTTTCCTTGACCATATAAATAGCAAATGCCACCGCAGCTATGGACAATATCAGTATCTTTAACATAATAATCCCCCTTTCCGATTAATTAAACGGCAACTCCTCCCCGGCTCCATCCGGGATGCTCATAAAGCCATCGCCTGCAGTCTGACTTGGAGATGGGATATTTTGCATAACTGCTCCGTTCGTTGCTGCAGCATTCTTGCTTTCAGCGAACTCAATCTCATCTACAATGATTTGAACTGCATATACTTTCTGACCCTTTTTATTTGTATAATTGTCATTCTGAATCCGGCCAGCTACAATAATCTTAATTCCTTTCCTTAAATACTTCTCAACAAAGTCCGCCTGTCTGCCAAACACAGTACAGTTAAAAAAGTCTGCGTCCGGTTCACCTTCCCGTTTCCATTTTCTGTCTACTGCAAGTGAAAATCTTGCAATAGCGGTCTGGCTGGCGCCCTGAGAGTAGCGAACCTCCGGGTCTCTGGTCAATCGTCCCATCATAATTACTTTATTCATATTTATTCACTCCTTTTCAAAAAGCAAACTCCGGAGTTTTTCTAAATTCTCCGGAGTTTGATATCTTATCATATTTTATTTCTTCTCTTTGTCCGACTAATCACCAGGAACAGGATACCAAAAATAATAGCCGTTGCCGCAACCGGTACTATAGGAATAGCATCCCCTGTTTTCGGCACATCCGGCTTTCTTTCATTTGTAAACTCTGTCCTGATCACATTTGTATCACCATTTACTATAATCTTAATGTGACTGGCATCTAATACATAATTATCTTTTGCCCGCACCTCTTTGAAATAGTATGATCCATATGGTAATCCATCTATTAAAATCAACCCATTCTTGTCTGTAACATAGGTTCCCATAAGCTGATCCCCATTTGCATCAATTCTATAGAGTTCAAATTCTACTCCATCAAGCTTTATTTCATGATCTGCAGCATCACATTTTACCAGCTGAATTTTCGCTCGATATAACCTGTTCACAGCCGGATTTTCCTTATTCACTTCCATCACATTCACTTCATCATTACCAAGCTGCAGTGTAAACGGTCGTTTTGTAGAATCCAACACATAGCCATCTATCGTCTGCACCTCTTTGTAATAATATTCACCACCAACTAATGCTTCTTTTAATGTAGCCTTACCATCCATTCCTGTCTTAATGAATCCAACACATTCATCCTTTGCAATAACGACATTTCCTTCATAATCTTTAATCTCAGCATTTGCATACACTCCAAAGACTACACCCGGCAATGCTTTCTTTCCAAAAGAATATGTTCCATTCTCAACATTCAGAATTTCACCTTGCTTATAAACATTAATTTCCGTATTGCCAACATCATTTGTAACATGTACTTCTGCATTAATGGATACCGGCGTCTCATCATTTAGTGTAACATAATATTTCTGATCTGATTTTACCAGACCTGCAGGAGTTTCCATTTCCTGTACGTAATATGTACCATATTGCATCTTTCCTGATTCCGCATACCCACTTGTTCCGGTTGTAACTTTCTCAATCAACTCTCCAGATTCCGTATAAATACCGAACACTACATTTTGTAATGGTTTCTGCTCAAATATCAGCCGCTTAAAAGGTCCATAAACGGATGTATACTCGTTTGCTGCCGTTACCTGGTCACCAGTCTTATAAATCCTGATTCTACCAAGTTCCTTATCCACCATAGTTACTTTCAAATCCTCCGTCTGGTCTGAAATTGTGAACGCAACCGGTTCTGCTAACGCATATCCTTCCGGTGCAGTAAGCTCCACCAGAAAATACCTTCCCAATGGTATATATTCAATCAGCTGCAGATCTTTATCCGAAATCCATCTGGCTTCTTCCATTACATACGTACCATCTGTATTAATTACAGGGTGTCCGTCCACTCCTATCTTTGCTATCTTCAGAATACAATAACTCCCATCTGCATTTTTAGCAGGTGCTTTACCCGTTTCATCCGGATAAACAATTGCCAGTTCTGCACCACTAATGCGCTCTCCTGACTCATTTACTTTCTCAATCCGGACTTCCTTTGGAACAAATTCATCTATCAATTCTACTTTTACTTCTGCCTCATATCCACTCTGTTCATCTGATACCGGCAATGTAACCTCGTATGGCTGAATTGCTTTATAGAGGTTTCCGTCCTTTCTGTTTCCAACAACCGTTTCTACTACAATATAATCACCCATATAACAATTCTTAAATACTGCTTTTCCATCTTCTCCGGTTGTTGCCATATAATATGGCTCCACTCCGTCTAAGACCGTTCCTTCGGTGATCACACGCCCATTATTATCATATATAAGCTGCAGCTTCAATTTACCATCTGTATCGTATGTAAGCTTCTCAGCATCCAGATCTGATTTCAAATAAAGTGCAAATGTACATCCCGGTAATGGAAGCGGATCCGTTGCTCCGCTATTATCCTCAACCGTCACTTTTGTAATCTCATAGTCCGTCAAAATTGGTGTTTCCTTGCTTTCCACCTTTGGAGCAGGTGTTACACCTGCCACCATATCCGAAGTCACTTCTACCGGATACCAGTTCGGATCCAACCTATATCCCGGAGCCGGCACCTCTTCCTTCACATAATAGAGTCCTTCCGGTACTCCTTCTATATATCCGTACCCATTCTTATCTGTAATGATCGTAGCATTCTCAATCCGTTCATAAGTAGATGTCGCCCCTGGTCTTCCTGTTTTATATACGCCATATTGGGCTCCTTTTAAGGTTGCATCAGCAATCCGGATTGTTCCGGTTGCATCGGTTTTATATACTTCAATTGCAGCTGACTGTTCCATTTCCTGGGAAGATACAAGCCCATAATATACACCGCTATCCATCTTTTTACTGGTTGCTTTCTGATAAATCGTGCGGTCACGCAGCCATCCCTGTGGTGCTTTCGTTTCCACAATATAGTAGGTACCTCTTGGTAACTCCTTTGATATTCCGTATACACTAAATCCGCTAAGATCCGGGCCTCCGCCAAGAGCGGATGTTGTATCTGTTTTATCCGTCACAATCGTTGCTACTCGATTATCAGAGTATGCACTGTTGTCATTATACGCCTTCACCTGTGCTGCTTGTGCATCAGCTTTGGTCTTAAACACACCATACTCGGCTCCTGCCATCGTCATATCTGTGCCACTGCCAATATCAAATCCACTTTCTTCAAACGGATTTGTCTTTTTCACTTTGCCGACATAGATCAAACTATACTCTGGAGTCTCCGTTGATGTGACAGTTTTGCTTGTTACATAAGTAGACGTGTTCCGGCTACTCGCATCTACTTTATGAATAGTTTCATCCAGCGTCCATCCGCTTGGAGCATAGACTTCTTTCACGTAATAGGTTCCAAGCGGAAGACCGTTTGCATTGCCATATACTCCATCACTATGCTTTCCAATTATTGCAACTGCAATGGCTCCATTCTTCTTAACCCCTGCTTTTGCTGCATCAGATGTAGCATAATCAACACTGGCAGCTTCGGCTGCACTCTGCGTTTTGAATACACCATAGACCGCTCCTACCATGCTGTTCTGATCGTTATTAATGCCAGGAAGGGATGACTTCTTCACAACATGAATCTGAGCCGTGTAATTCTGCTCCTTTGATGTAACATCTGTTGTCTTACCGACATTGATTGCCGGATCATAGGACTCTGTTACTTTCACAGTATAGACCGTTGTATCTAACTTCCAGTGTCCGATTGCTCCGTTATCATCGTGCGGTGTTTCTGTTTCCCGCACATAATAGGTCCCAAACGGTACCGGATTCACGGCATCACCATACCATCTGCCTCCGGAATCTTTCTTATCAATTACAAGGTAATTAATCGGATTCTGGTTCGTTTGTGCATCGGCTTTTGTTTTAAATATGCCATAAACAGCACCTTTCATGGAATAAGGCTCGTTCATGGCTGTAATAGCCTCTTTATACACACGGATAGTTCCTGTGCTCTCTGTATATACGTCAAATACCATACCTACAGGGTCTCCCTGACGGGCATCGATACACTCAATGAAATCCTGTGATTCCGTTGTATCACTATGCTTGGTTTGATTAATAAGATATGTCAGGTTACCCATCTGTGGCATAAATGAACGCTCTGCCGAAACCGGATTACTTTTAGATGAATTAGGAATCATCTTATCAGATGTTACCTTGATCTGATTTTCGGAAATTCTTGTATAGGTAACCGTTGCATTTCCAACCGTTGCAGTCATTGCATTTCCAACCGCACCAAAAAAGTAAGTTAGATTGCAGGCTGCATTGGTATTTGTAAGAGTTGTCTGATACTTGCCACCGGTATAACTCAGCTTATAGTTTGGTACATTGGAATGATTTGGAGCTGCAAGTCTTTTATTTATAGCAAAACTCGGCACCTGATAGTAACTGTCTACCTGCGCTTTAATAGCATTACAGGTACTCTGATCTCCATAACCTCCGGCACAAGTGGCAACTACCTGCTCCCATGTAATACCATTATTTCCGGTATTTCCTACCCGAAATTCGTTAATATAATACCAGATCATTAACTGCGTTGCATAATACTTATTCCATTCATTAAAATCAATATTTTCATTAAATCCGCTTCCGGAATTTGGGGCCTGTTTCATTGCAGCATCACATCCAAGAACATAGGAAATAGCAGTTTTTTGATCCTTGTTTAAATTTCTATATGCTTCTTGATCTGACATGGTAAACAAGTCACCTCTTCTAGCCGGTGCACCATGATCAATGCAAAATAGAGAAAGTGCACGTTCCGTATCACCAACCATAAACATAGCATACATGACAGCAGGTCCACTGCCAGCTTCGCTGCCGTCTGTGTTCAGAACAGGAACATTCCCAATTGGTGCATGATTCGTAAAATTAACCGGTAATGCAAAAATCTTGTTATCAATGGTTCCATCTGCATTTAACTCACCATCTATATTCTCCAGTTCCGCCCCGTTCGCAGAAAGCTCTTCCGGGTCTTCCTCACCCATATAAACAAACCTTCCGCTCCACTTAATTTCTTCTGTGGATGTCTCCGTTGGAACCTCTGTTGCTGGTTCTTCTGTAAACACCCCTGTGAATGCATCCTCTTCTCCGGCTTTCTGATACTCGTTCTCATCCGCATAGACATATCCGGTCCCAGTGTTAATAAAACTGCAGACAATAAGCAGCATAGCCAGCATAAGAGCAATGACTCGTTTCACCTTCATTTTTCTTTGTTTCAATTTAATCTCCTCCTTTTAATTTATGGTAATAAAAAAGCAGGAACCTTTAAGGCATAAAACCTTAAAAGCACCCGCTTTCTTATTATTTCATTATAATATTACAATTACTCAAAAAGACTTCTTATATAATTCTATTAACCATATACACGGAAATATATTCTACGCTCACCTTTAATAGGAGTTTCGGTAATACTTAAAATAACCACACTCGTAGGGCCATACCACGTATCTTCTGTTCCACCAAAACGCTTAATTCGATTGCACTGTGATCCATATATATCCTGAATATTACCTTCCGTATCCCAATGCAGATTTATATATCCATCCTCACCATCACATTCCCACCAACTACTTTCATCCGTTCCAACATAAGTATTGGGATAAGATGAGGTAAGCATTGCCGTTACCTGATCTGCAATGTAGTTCCAATTAAGATAGTAATCACTCGGTCTGTAAGTTACTACACTACCATCTAAACGAGTTACCGTCACTGTCTCTTCTGAAATACCCGCCTTCGCTGCGATTGCTACAAATTCCGGACATCCTGCAAAGCTCCGGAGAATGGTTCGTCTGCTTTCCCCACTGTTGATACGACCAAGCCAGTAGTTCATTCCATCCTGATCATACTCCCGACCCATAAAGGTACGGTATAATACTTTGATATACTCTTCGTTATTCAGATTCTTTGATTCAAACTCCGGAGATAATATAAAGCTCTCTGCAGCGGCCACCGGAGTCATGGTATGATTCTTAATATTTCTGCACCACCAGTTCATACCATCATCATCCGGATGTCTGTCTAAAGCCTTATCATAGAGTCTTCCTACGTATTCGGTCAGCTCCGGCCAGCGATCTCTTTCACTATCCAAGGTGATAACACCCCTGGTGATTTTATAATCCTTACAGATATCTGAAAACTCCTGAGAGTGCGCAAACTTCCGATATACGTATCTCCTTGAATATCCTTTTTGCAATAATCCCACCCAGTAGTTCTTTCCTTCTTTATCCGATTTTCTGTTCATAAACACGTTATAAAGCATTTCCACAAAGGCATCATCCTTTGCATTCTTATTTTTATACTCCTCACTGAACACGAAACCGTATCCGACCTCGGCTGCAGTCTTCTCTTTCTTCATCAGTGTATCCGTCCAGTATTCTACACCGGCTGCATCAGCTTCTCTTCCAAGTGCTTTCGTATACATCCTCTCCACAAAGGCCTTTACCTTTTCCCGGTTCATGGATGCTTCCTGTTCAGAGATTTCTTCTTCCGGTGTGAAGTCTTCCAGAGATGCGTTTGCATCTGTGATGGTATCCTCTGTTGCCATATATTCTTCAAATTCTTTAACTGCTTCTGTTTCTTCTGTGGCAGCTTCAGTATCTTCAGTGGAAGTCTCTGTTGGCTCCTCTGTCAGATCCATAATCGTACCGATTTCTTCCCCGTATGTCGGAACCACAGTGGTTCCAATCATTGCTACTCCAAGTAACAACGATACAATTCTCATTCTCCTCATAATAATCTCCCCTTTGCTCTTTCCCTAAAATTCATAGTGTGACCACATACTGATAATCTTTACTGCCTGCTCCTCTTCATAAACTTCATAAACAAGCCTATGTTTTATATTGATTCTCCTTGAATATGCTCCCTGAAGATCTCCCTGCAGCTTTTCATATGGTGGCGGATTCTGAAATGGATTAACCTTAATAATATCTATCAGTGTTTTGGCTTTCTTATCCAATTTTGCCGCTTTCAGCTTCGGAATATCATTGACTGCCTTTTTTACATAGTAAATCTTATACACTACCACTTCACCTCTTCCTCTGGTAAACATTCATCCAGGGGTGTCTTCATTCCTGCTACTATATCTTCTTTTAAGCCAGGAATTGTACTAAGATAAACTGTTTCAATCAGACCATTATAATCTTCTTCGCTTAGAATAACTGCATTTCCATCTTTAGTGCTGACATTTACAGGTTGATTAAACTTGATGGTCTGCTCCAAAATTCCAAATATATTCTTTCTAAAATTTGTGATATTTGTATTGATCATAATATCGCCTCCTATATGTACATTATATTGTACATTTATTCTCTTGTCAATAAGAATGTACATATTTACGTACTATTTAATAAAATACCATTGAGGACAACTGGTGATGCTTACTACTGTTGTACAAATTCAAGTCCTAAATCCTCTCCACCAATATTCAATACCTGGCATAAAAAGCTGACTTCCGGATCAATCAAGGCTGTTCCACTACTTACAGTGGCGGCTACTGCCAAGCCGGATCCTGTAATGCTGTAATTGTACCAGCCATCTGAAGAACGTGTCTGTAAATGCATTGCTATCTCCTGTCCAGTATATTGTGACATAATCGCTATTACCTCACTTCCGGTATAAATTTGTCCTTGATATCCTCTTAATGATGGACGCATAGGAATCGGAATAGCTGCTGTCGTTGTCTCTGTTGTTGCCTCTGTTGTCTCCTGCGTTGCCGCTTTCTGTGTATTTTCTGCCTGTTCACTGGTTGTCTTCTCCGTAGATCTGACCTCTGTTGTTATTGCTTCTGTCGTTATCTCCGTATCCATCATTTCTTCTGTATCCGTACTTTTTTCCAAAGTAGGCATTCTATCCTGAAGGGATACTGTTGGCTGCATCGATAATGGATATTCTATTTCGCAGACTATCGTTTCTTCCGGTTTCATTCGTAATGTTACTACTAATCTGCATAATTTAATTCCAGCAGCTACAGATAGTACAGTTATTAATATTCCTAAAAACGAACTACCGATTATACCACCAAGCTTCTTAATATCTAAATGTCCTTTCCTTTTCTCCTTCTCCGGCTTCGGATCAGCGACATAATCTTTTAATAAATCTCGATATTCCTTCCGGTATGTAATTAATTCCGGATGAAAAGGTGCAAACCATACCCGGATATTTTCATTCTCATACTGTTCTCTTAACCTTACTTGATCATCCTCTGCTACAAAATTAAATACCAGGTATATTCTACCCGAATAATCAGAAAGTCTTTTTAGTTGTTCATGCAGCTCAAGCAACCGATATGGCTTTCCATCTGCAACAAGAACTTTAACCGGACATCTTTGCCACACCGGCAAAATTCTGTTTTCTATAATTCCAAGGTCAAATACCGTATAACCCGCTTCCTCATCAATCTGGTTATGATAAAAATGTATCTTTTCCTTCTGCCATCCTCCTTCTATGCTCTCAAGCCTGTATGCATCTGCTACTATCTGCAGAACAGATTCTGTACTATATTCTGTATATGCTACATCCTGATCACATCCTGCAATATAAGCTGACAGGTGCATTGCCATCGCTGTAGTCCCAGCATTATGATCAAGTCCGGCTACTGCAATCCATGTTTTTCTTAGACTTTCCTGCTGGTTCTCTATCCAGGCAATCACCATATGCCGGATATCCTGATGTGCCTGATTTAATATTTCATATCCATCTTTCTTAATATATGTATTCGAAACACTTTGATCCTTGATCAATAACAGAAGGGGCAGTGTTTTTGCTTCCTGAAGCATCTGTACTGCACTCTCCCATGTTTTCATATCTACTGCGTTTTCATCTACAATTATATGGCTGACTGTCATCAAGAATCTTAATTCCTTACAAAATACCTGTTGCATATCCTGCATTTCCGGAATTGTACGTATCTGCAGATCCTCTAAATACTCCAGATCCTGCTCATGCTCCTTTGTTGTAATAAAAAGAATCACTGCCCTCACCTCTTTCTATTCAAGATTTTTTTGATATCTGTATTCTTGTTGTTCTTTGAAAAAACGAATCATATACCGTGCCTGATCCAGTGCTGATAAATTTGTAATTGCAGATCGTGTCACTAATGCAATAACTGACATCATTCCAAACAGAAGGATTCCAACAACATGAAACATACTCGCTGTAATCATATGTACAATCCCTGCAATTATCAGCAGTCCGACTGCTGCAACTATACTTTGTATCATTTCTCTTCGCCCAAATCCCTGGAAAAATTCTTTTTCTGCCTTCATACCTACCGGGATGAATAATTCATTATCCATATGTACACCTACTTTCCAAAATATGATATTACCAGCTTCGGAATATCATAAACACACGCTATTGCAATCAATGCAATAAACAAATTCTGCCTCTTTCTCCGCTGCTGCTTCTCTACTGATGGATCTGTCATATCTGCTCCTTCTATAGAAACCATAATAAATCGAAAGACAAGTGCCAGTTGTGTTAAAAATATCATAAAATCTATCAGTTGTTTTAATGTATCCATTATCGCTCCTTATTTAAACGAATCGTATCATCGTACTTGCCAGGTAAGCCATCTGCATAGCACTGCCACCCTGTTTTTGTATCAGAAGATCCCCGAAAAGTTTTGGTGTCCGGAATGCAACAAGTAACAGTATAAAACCTGCAACACATGCTACTACAGTAGCCGCCGCACCTTGGCCTGCACTCGCATGTGATATTATGTATAATGAGATGTTCAAGCATAAAAACTGCACTACAATTGTCAGGATCACTTTTGAAATCAGGCGAATATACTGCTTAAACACCCCCTGGTCTGCATCAAGCAACCCGCAACAGGCAATCGGAATTCCAAGCCTGAGAACCCAGAGTTCTGCTGCGTTTATCAATTGCAAAAACGTCAATATTGCATCACCAATAAAATACACCGGTATCATCCAGTAAAGCGGAGTATCTTTCCCTTGTTCTCCAATCTGCTTCAATGTATCAAGCCCTGTTGTTGCAAATACATTATAGTCTCCTGATATATCGGTTATAAATTGAATAAATATCTCACTGAGCCAACTCCATATAAGTGTAAAGGATATTGCCACAACCATTGCCTTAAAGAAATTTGTTATAAGAACCAAAATATCTCCATTTGCATCCCCATCCGTTTGCAGGCCATATACATCTAATATCTTCTTTACAAACTTCACAATTATAAATAGAATTGCATACTCATCAATCTCTACAATTATTGTTACAAAGGATACCCCTGCCTGTGTTATCAATGATTCAAAATTAAATATCATAGATAGAAACGATGACTGAAGCCCCGGCAGCCCCTCTTGTACATAGTTAATCACTGATCCCATGCCCCATAGTCCAAACGTAAAATCCCATATGAAATCAAGCAGAATTTTTAACATTAACCTTTCACCTCCTATACTTAGGATGCAAGCGAAATACCAAAATACGTTCCAACCAGATTAAATACTTCTTTTGCCATGAGGATCAATACAAATATAACTCCCAGTGCAATCTGCCAATTTGTATAACGCTTCCGCCCCTGTTCCTCCGATTCCTGTCCCTTTTTGAATGATGCAACAATAAACATGATCACAACAACTGCACCGCCAACCCACTGTCCTGCTTCAATTGAATCACCTAACAATGCTTTAATTCCCTGTCCAAATTGTGAGTTTAATATTTTGTTTCCCATCATTCCCGCTGTAAGATTCCATAACTGTAATAATAATAAATTCATCTCTGTTCCTCCTAATCTTCTGCAGATTTCGCCTGCATTTTCTTATTAATAATCTCTGCTCGTTCCTGATATTTCTTCCAGATTCCCCATAACTGTATTTCATCTAGCGTATGCTTCTGTCTTTCTCCATGCCTTTGCATCCGGAGCTTAACATTATGCTCTTCATCACCCATACCGAATCTTTCATTAAACGTCCACTGACTCAAATCCGGTGCATACATGATTGCCGGGTGATTACTTGTCATAACCAATGACCATGGGCGCTTAATACGGCCGATTTCTTCACTTGTTAATAATGGGCGGCCGATCAGACTGCTTGATGAGGAATGTTCCCTATCGCCCCCCTTTCCATAATTTAAGCTATATGCTTTTGTCGTATATTTATCTAACTCTTTTGATATTGCTTCCCTTGTGTCTACATCTGCAGATCTTAGGTACACTTTGACTTCACAGTTACTTCTTATTGTCTTTGCAACATGCTGATCATACACTTTATTCAGCTGTTCATAATCCTGCAAGAATAAATGGAACCTTATATGCTTTCCAGCCGCAACAGTCAGCATTTGTGTCAGATTCGGTATTTTACTGAAATTACCGAACTCATCACAAATAAAATCAACCATATTCGGTAATACTCCACCTCTTTGCTTTGCAAGTGCAGATAATTGAGAATAGATCTGCATGATCTTTAACGTTGCAATTGGATGGTATGTCGTACGATCTTCCGGAAGCACGATGAATAATGCCATTTTTTTCCTACCAAAATCATCTAACCTGAAATCACTTTTTCTTGTGCAATTATATAACTTTGGATTCGTATATAATCGCAACGTTAACAGTGCAGATGTGAAAAAACTTGAACGAGTCCTGCTTGGGGCTATCGCTGCAACTGCAAATATGGATCTGAATGGATGTGTTTCCGGAATCATTGCCTTATAAACATTGAGCGGCACTACCTCACCAACCGGTGTACACATTTCCGCCAGAAAATAATATACGTTTGTCAGATTACGATATTTATGATTTTCCGGTTCCCGGTTGTCATAGCAAACTGCAAGAATTGCAGCTGCTATTGCGGCACACTCACCATCATTCCATATTCTCTCTCCCTTTGCCTCACCGACAAGCTGACTGACTATATCCCATGTTTTATCGATTGCCTCTGGTACATCATTACGATCAATACAATCAATTACCGGTTGAAGCTCGTTTGAGGAGTCGCTATACTCCATTTCATCGTAATCAAGGACAGGAACTTCATAACCCATACTCTTTAGAAAAGGAGCTGTAAAATCAAACAGCTCCCGTTTTATATCTGTAATAATTAAACTATTCCCGGCCAATCCACACAATCCAATTGTTTCAAGAACCTCATGCCTGGTCTTTCCTGATCTGGTCGCACCTAAGCTTAAACTATGTACCGTATCCCCGATAAAATAAACCTTTTCACACCCTCGCCTCAGGTCCTGCTTTCCAATCACCAGGCCGCCTTTTTCAATTTCCTGTGTATCTTTATTTATGATCACAGAATCAAAACATGTATCTTTTTCCTTCTCTGTCATCCAACGTGCCGCACCATGCTGTCCCTGTCCAGCCGGTGCCGGAGTACGAATATCCGGGGTAACTTCTATAAGTTCCGCTTTATAATCAGATCTGAAATATAATAATCGCCAAATTCCGATTATCTCCAGTAGATCCAGACTGCATAACCACTTTATTCCGCTTTGGGATGTGACATCGATATGCAATTGCCGGAGGACATATACATTTACTATATTTATAATAATTCCTATACATAGCCACATTACTATATTGTATTTTTTCCTTTTATGGTTCATAGCCTCTTCCTTTCTGTTGCTCCGCACGATAGTTTTCAAGTGCAGCCTGACTACCTATCTGCCTATTTTCAAGACCGGTTCGTTGTAATGGATATCGCTCACCACTCTGTATTAATGTCTTCATCAATGCCAATGTTCCGTGTATGTTATGATTCAACTCTTCAGCATTTTGCCACTCTATCTGCCTGATCTGACGATTCAATTCAAACTGCTTCTCTAATCCTTCTTTTGTGAATAGAGCCTGTGGTTCCAAACGACTGTTTCTGACTCTATGACCGTCCTTATCAATAAACACTATATACTTACGATCATCTGTCCAGTTCATTGTTATTCCAATTTCCTTTAGCTTGTGATAATAATCTATCCTGCTGAATGAAATCTTCGAACACTGTTCTGCTGCAATACGAATCTCCTCTTTCCATGACATTTGACGATTTTGTACCTCTACTTCGCTTCTTCGTTTGTACGGACTTGGCTGTTCCCGTTTCTGACATACAGAAAGTTCATATTCTCTGCAAAGAGTATCACTATAATCTTTTAATTCCTGTAGCTCTTTGTTTGACATTTCCCACTTTTTTCCTGTCTCCTTATTCACTGTATCAACAACAAAGTGTGTATGGATATGCCGCCGATCAGTATGTGTTACATAGATTGCCTGAAATCCATGAAACATATTATGCTGCAGGAGCTTCGATGCAATCTCTGATGCCATTTCCGGAGTAACTGCGTCTTCCACATCAAAGCTCTGCACAAAATGTACAAGCATCCTATTACTGCCATCCTCTTTATCTTTATCCCATAACACTTTATTAAGCACAAACTCTTCATAAGCATGTTCCGGAGAGCAATTAAACCCCTTAATCAAATCAGGCCTTGTCTTCTCCGGATTTTTAATATAATCAATCACTCTCCTTACTGATCCTAAGGTATGATAGCCAGTATAACTTCCATTTCTTGACCAGGCCTTGCCATTTTTGAAATCAATAATTGCCACTATTTCTTCCTCTTCATTTTAATCAATTCTTTCAGAATATCCCCCAATGTCCGCTGCACAAATCCAATATCCGGACAGGTGATTCTTCCCATTCTCGCAAGTATTGTAAGCTGATTTAGATTTCCACCTATCTTTGAAAGCTGTCTTTGCATCTCTCTTCCATCGATAATCGTAACTATATTTTTTTGCATTGCTGCATATCGTAAATATTCACTAACAGATACTCCGGCACTTTCTGCCTGATGACAGATTTCATTATATTCTGTCAGAGTCACTCTTGCTGAAATAGTGCTTTTTCTCTGCTGCCTTTCTAGGTTTTCTGCCTGGTCTTTCTCAACGTCCCTGACTGGCTTTAACTTAATCTCTCTTTCATCATTTAATGCATGCATACATATCTGCTCACAATATTGACTTAATGATTGTCCGGATCTTGCCGCTTCACAGACCAGCCTGTCTTTCATTTCAGTAGTCACCCGGAAATGTATATCTGCTGCTTTAATATCTGCCACCTCTATTCTTATATGTACTATGAGGGTCTCAGGGATACTTCCCTGACAAGCGGGTTGTGTGTCACGAATGTGCAACAAACCGGAAGCTTGTCCCTACTAAAGTAGGTGTTACCGAAAAGAAATCATATATCATCTCCCCTCCCCATAAGCTGCAGCTCTTCACGAAACCGTTTCATACAGAGATAGCCGTTCCAGTCCTTTTGCGGTTCCGGACTCACTCTTTCAATACGATACTTACCCTTATAGATCTGCAGCACATTTTCATAGGCAGAAATTCCTTTCTCGTCATTATCCGTGCCTACATAGATCTCTGTTATATCCGGATGCAACTGCAAATAGGCCTGCAAGCCAATCATGCTATATCCAGCCAGGCTGACATAATGATTCTTCAGTACATCAACTTCCTGTTCTATCTGAAGTGTCATATAAGACAATAGATCTATCGCTGCCTCAAACACATACAAGCGCTTACCGCCACCTATAGCCGCTATACAAAATGGATATTGTTTATCTGCCCCTTCCGGATTTCCCCGGAATGGAATGTGTGTATTTGTTCCTCGCAGTGCTGCGAACCTTGCTATTCCTTGCTGATCATATCCTACAAATACACAGTTCCTATGAATATCTTCATACAACTTCTTTTCTTTCACCATTCGCTGCACCAGTTCCTGATCAAGGCGGCGAACTTTAATCAAATATGCAAATATATGCTCATATGTCGTATTCTTCGGTGGTAATTTGAAATCTGATTTATTAACCGTTTTATTCTTAGCCTTTCGCAATCCTGTATTACTATTCGATATCGCTTCCATTGTATTATCCGGATGATCTTCTTTAAATGCCAACAATATTTTCACAGCCTGCACCCAGGTAGCCTTTTCAAACTGCATTACAAATTGAACAGGACCACCACCTATCTTTTTCTCTACCGTACTCATTGACTCCCAGCTCCAGCAATTTTTAACCGGATTAATCAATAAGCCGCCGTACCCATGTATCTTATAATAACCTCTTGCATATTCTACAACCGGATATCCCCGGATTCTCGCATATCCAAGAACGGAAATCTGATTTACTGTCTGGATTTCCTCATCTGTGAATCTTCTAATCACCATATGCATTTCTCCTAACTATAAATATGCACAAAAAAAGAGAAGCTAATTGCTTCCCTACGGCTCCATAACAGGTCCCTTCACCATGCTCATATCTAACTGCATTTCCTTCATCGCCTGATCAAGAAGTTGCTCCTCCTGTTTACTTATCTGCTTTGGTATTTTCCCATTTAATTTACATTCATCAGGAATACTATCTGTTCTTCCATTCCATTTCTCCGTATATTTACCTTGGTTGTCATATACATATCCATCATTTGTAAATTCACCTATTTCATTTATCGCAGCATCCTTTCCTATTTCCTCCATATCTAAATATGAAAAAATTGATAACCCATTAATCATCGGAACTTCCGGCAGCTCCATGGATTTTACTAAATATTCTCCATAATCAGCCTCATTCTGCACCCCTGGCAAGACCTCATAACAATCTAAGTTATAACTAAGATTTATAAGCCCTTTAACACTTTCCGGCTCTCGCAGATCAATTTCAGCTCTTAAAATTGCTTCCATCTTACTTAGCTCATCCGGCTCAAGCTCCGCCAATCTATATGCAAGATAATTTAAGCCTTCGATATTCTCATGCTCACCAAGAGACCTTGTCAGTCCACGTATTTCAGCATCATAGTCTGTAATAAAGATCTCCTCATATTCCTGACCAATTCCTATCCGCTTTAATACATCTTGAAATTGCTCACTACTAATTGGAAACTCTACCCATTCACCAATTAACTCTCCTTCTGTATACTTTCCTAAATTTGTGATATATGCTTCTATTGTGTGCTCCATACCTATTCCTCCTTGCTTCAATGCTTCCTATAACTACACTTTACACAATATTTCTATCTGGTCGTTCTCACCCCCTTCAACTTTCAAAATAAGCTTTAAGAGCAGCATCTATAGTCTTTTCAATCTCCTTCAGATCCGCACTCTCATCAAAATATTTCTTAATGATTACCGGGTTTATCCTGACTGCTTTCGGTCGACCTGGCTTATTTATTTTTTTCCCTTCCAATACCTCTCTCATGCTCTCCTGTGTTAATTTCTCTGATTTCTCCAGTCGGTGTAATGTTTCTGCCTTCGATATATCAAGTTTATATGTCTCTAACATTTCATCCAGTATTTTCTGATGCTCCGGTTTAAGGTTAGATACTTCCACTCCGGCAATAAACGGTATCTCATTTAGATCAAGACGATCCTTCAATTCATCTATTAACTCATATATCCTTAAATACCGTGATACTGTATTTTTTGAAAGCTCATAGGCCTCTCCTGAAGCTCTCAGATTTCCTTTTGTCCCAAGTTGGGACAAAGTGCCTTCAGCCCTTGTATTTACTGGTGTTGAGAGCTCTTTAATTTCTGCATTTATTTCACTTAAAAAGCCTTTTCTGATTCCTTTTTTGCTCGTAGCATTATAGTGTGCATAAAGTACTGCTGCACGTTCACTATGACTCATATCACTCCAGGATCGCTGTAATAGATTAGTCTCAGTCTCAACCAGATCTGCTTCTTCCGGAGTAAGTCCTTCTTTAACTACTGCAGGTATCTTTACGAGTCCTGCTGCTTTTGCCATTTCCGTTCTTCTGTGCCCGGCAAGTATTTCATATCCATCTTCAACAGGTTGTACAATGATCGGCTCAAGAACACCAAACTCCTGAATGGATTGCAGCAGATCATCATTCTTCTGTCCAAGATGTATCTGAAATCTATGATTATGCTTTGCATGTAATTTTGATATTGGTATCTCAATCACACCAACACCGTTCTCATGCTTTTCATCCTTTGGAATCGAATCTATACTAAACAGCTCATCCAAACTGGCCAGCTTCCTGTTATTCTGCATTGCCATTTTTAAGCACCTCCTGCGTCAGATTCTGGTAAGCAATCGCAACATTATTTCGATCTGCATATTCCATAACCGATTGCTTATATATAACCGCCTCACCAGATCGAATGCTATACGGAATCTTTGTATCATAAATTTGAACCGCCTGTTTGTATGTATTACATACAAGCTCCTCAACTGTTTTCGTTAAACGAAATCGGTTCCTGTACATTGTAAACAGGATACCCTCTATCTCCAGCTCCGGATTAATCTTCCGCTTCACTCTTAAAATATTTCTTAATAAGATCTCAAGACCCTTCGCCGACAGGTATTCAGGTGTCACAGGAATAATGACTGCCTGTGCTGCTGCTAATGCGTTGATGGTAAGCATTCCAAGTGAAGGCGAACAATCTATTACAATGTAATCATAATCATCCTTCAGACTCTGTAAGACGTTCTTTAATATCTGTTCCCGGCATACGGCATTCACAAGTGATACTTCCACAGCAGATAATTCCATGGAGCAGGGTATATAATCATAATCAATTTGCTCCTTCTCGTTTTTATAATGCTGAATAAATGACTCCTTTGCAGGAAGCTGTTCATCTTCCATTTCCATCTGCATGAGCGTAGCTATTGTATATTGCAGCTTATCCGTGTCATCATGTCCAAGACAAACAGTCAAAGAGCTCTGCGGATCAAAGTCTATCAATAATACCTTCTTTCCCGCCTGGCTCAGCCCACATCCAAGATTTTGTGTTGTAGTTGTTTTACCTACACCACCCTTCTGGTTTACGATTGCAATTGTTTTTCCCATTTTAGATACCTCTTTTCTTATTTTGTATAAAAAAACAGACCATACAGCTATGTGTATCGTCTGTCTAATTATCATTATTCATTTCACACTCTTTTCTAAGCCTCTGCATTTAGATGGGGGATAATGCGTGGGAGTCACATCATCCCCTAAGAAAAGAGCCCCCGTAATGCCGATAGGACAGCAATTAAAATTCTGTCTTTATACGGTCTTAGGTATTTAAGATGGACTGGGTACTCCTCGGTATCATCCTGCTATGCATAATTGCCATGATTTTATACCTGATTCTCCAGAAAATAGAAAAGAAGTTCCGGTTACACACATAAGTAAGTATATGCCAGCTTACACAGACTCCGATAATCCTCACAGGCTGCCAGCTCTCTGGCAGAATGCATTGCCAGCATCGGAATGCCGACATCTGCTCCCAGTACCGGGAGGTAGGAAGCTGCGATTGGTCCCAGTGTCTGCCCTCCCGGCATCCCGGAACGGTTCACCTGCTGCTGGTACGGAATCTGTCCGATCCTGCACAATTCCTTAATAACTGCAGATGCTTCGCTATCTGATAAATACCGCTGGCTGGCACTGGTTTTAATAACAACACCCTTGCCTAGCAATACCTGATTGGTCGGATCACTTTTATCCGGATAATTCGGATGATGTCCCTGTGCTCCATCCATCGATAACAGAAAGCTTTTTGCCATAGTCTCCCGCCAGTCATCCGGATCTATCCGTAAGGCTTCTCCCAGCCGATCCAGAAGTCTGGCCAGAAGTACAGAGTCGGCTCCCTGTTTGGACCGGCTGCCAATCTCTTCATTATCATACATGGCAGCGACCGCAATCGTCGAATGTTCAGCCTCTTTCATAGATTCCATGGTTTCTATCAGAGCAGACACGGATGCCAGATTATCGATTCTTGGGGCACACAGAAACTCTTCCTGCAAGCCAACGATTTCCGGTCCATCCGGATTATACAGATACAAGTCAAAATCCAGTACTTCCTCCCGACAGATATCAAACTCCCGGTTCAGATACGTATACAGGAAATCCGTCTCCTCGCCCAGACCAAAGATCGGGATCATCTCCTGCTGGACATTGATCTCCGGCTTATCACTGCCCCGGCTCAGATGCGGTGCAAGTGATGGGATCACACATACCGGCTGTGTCGAATGAATCAGCCTCGTTCTCGGATGAAATGCATCTGTCCCACGCAGGATCACCTTTCCCGCAATTCCAAGCGGACGGTCAAACCAGGTCGTCTTTAGCATTCCACCATATGGTTCTACATTCCCACGGATATAATAGCTGCCCGGCATTTCCGGATTCGCCTTCAGCTTCAAACACGGAGAATCCGTATGTGCAACTGCAACCCTTAAATCCGGCTTCTCCTCCCAGGTACCCACACTGATTGCGATCAGCATGGATGGAAACGGAGAGATCATATAGCAGCCTCCCTGTTCCACCTGAAGTCGCTTGCCGTATTCCAGCTCTGTGAATCCGGCCGCCTGTAACCGCTCCCGGCTATATTTTACAACATGAAATGCACTTTTTCCTTCTTTGATTATTTTCTTGAATACTTCCATTTCTGCACCTTCTTTTCTATATCTTCCAGCTCCAGCAATACCCGCTTTGCATCAAAATCCGGTAACCCTTCCCGGCTGTAATTCGCTCGTTCCAGCATATCTGCCAGCATATCAGCATCCCATTTCCAGTCCTGCATATGCTCTGCCATATAGGCCAGCTGCCTGCGGTAGGTCGGACACTCAGCATATGCCGGATCCTTCTTCCTCATTTTACCACTGATCACCGCATAATATGCGACTATATTTTCATTCAGATCCGGTGTATGCCAGGTCTGATACCGCTTCCATGCTACATAGCCCTTTCTGCCTGCGGAATATAAGCCCAGCCCGGCCAGCACTGCCAGTAATGCGATCCAGATCCCCCGGATATCATCCAGATTCCAGTCCATGGTATCAATGCCAAATCCATTACCACCATTGGCATCATTTCCGGTACCGTCTCCGCCGAACACATCCCAGAAGCTGTCCTGTGCTTCCTCCGGCTCTACAGCCGCTGTAGTAACCTCTTCCTCTACCCAGCCAAAGGAGTCGGAAAATACCTCTACCCACGCATGTGCTCTGGCATCTGTCACTTCTACATCAACCACACCGGTCTTTCCCAGTAAGGATTCTCCCTGATAAAAATCCTCATACCGGTACTCATCATTTAATTCACCGTTTATGATATCATCATAGGTGATCACATAGCCCTCTATATAACGGGCAGGAATCCCATTATACCGATATATCATCGTTGCCGCAGATGCAAAATGTGCACAATAGCCCTTCTTTTGCTGTAAAAACCAGGTGATAAAATCTTGATTCCGCGGTGTCATACCCGGTCTGGTCGTATATTGGAATTCATTTGTGAAATAGTCCTTCACCTTCTGGACAATGACCTCCGGACTGTCGGCATCTGTAATACCGGCCTCCTGACTGGCGGTCTTCACCGCATCATAGCAGGCATCCGGAACCTCCAGATACATCTCCTCTGCCTGTGTCTGCAGATTCTGCAGATTTTCTTTTGCCGTTTCATCCATTCCGTCCAGACGTGTCTCATCCCACACATCTGTATCCAGTAACGGATAATACTCATATAATGCCGTATTATTCAGTGGCAGTGTCCCGGTCAGAATATCCCCATTCTCATACAACAGATCCTTATTGCCCCATCGGATATCCCCTGTACTCCCGGATACCTCACCTGCGATCCCGGTTGTGTCGGAATACTGCTCCGGTACATAATACGGTGCATATGCATAGGGATACATACCTGTCATAGCCGCTCCCTGATTCCGGATCTTCATGTATCCTCTTCCGCCAAGGGATTCATCCGCATATGCCGCCTGTAGCTGCTCTGCCTCCAGATCTGTCCCGAACTGCTCCGTTTCACTGCCAAAGCTATGGCTCATATATCCTCTGATTTCCTCTGCTGACGGCTCCAGCTGTGAGGAAAGTAAACGTGCGGAAGCAATCGTATCCCATTTGGAATCTTCCGAGATATAATCCGTACCGGTAAACGCTTTCAGATATACCGGATCATAACTATATGGCGTAAATGTTACGACCAGATCGGTCTGATAATCCGGCATGACCGAACTGACACCGCCCAGTTGTCCGCCACTGATACCACCGGTAGCCGCATAGCGGTTAAAGAATGAGAATCCCCGGCTGGACATCTCCTGCAGCATCGTTTCCGATTCTTCTTTATACGGATTCTGCCTGTAACGAGTCTGAAAAGTGGATTTATCTCCTGCAACTGCCGTGATCCCGTATAGAAGCAGAACCACCACCAGGCAGGCTGCCATCCCCTGCAGCATGGTTTTGGCATCCTGCATATACCAGATCCGCAGCTTTTTTCCTTTTCGATCCTTCCATTTATACGCCCGGTGCTCCCGGTCCATTCCATAGGCACCACTGCTCCGGATCGCCCATACCGATATATATCCGACGATAACCAGTATCATATATACGGCATCCGCTTCCAACCGGAAATACAGCGGTGCCAGCCAGAGTCCGCCGGTCAACAGAAGCAGCAGCCACACATTCATCGTCCGGGATACGATCACATTCGCTACGATCATCATTACCGTACCGATAAAAATTACAACAATCGACACGGCCATTGCCTCATTCACATCTGCGATCTCATAATACTGCATACCGGGCAGATCAAAATAATCCTCGACCGTTTTCAGTATCCGGTTTATGATCAGATAATATCCGCTGTTAATATACGTCTGAAATCCCCGCACCAGAAACAGAAACAGGATAAAGAATGCAATATATGCAACATCCATGATCCAGCCGCGATAATAGATCGTGGTGAAAAAGAAGGCCGCGCCCGCCAGGATCAGTGCCACAAACAACACATTATACTGCAGGTCAAAGCTGCTTAAGAAGCATCCGAGACTGCCGAATACCACACTGAATACCAGCAGGCTTTTTGCCATGCAGTTCTTCAGCCAGCTGCTGGCTTCCATCTGAAGCGGCTGTTTTAAAACCACGCCATCCGATATGGTTATTTCGATATTCTTTTTTTTCTTACGAAATAGTCCCATAATATACTCCTGTATTTTTACCGTATTCCGTCAGAGCTTCTCCGTTGCCGTAACCCCGGTTGCCGATCCACAGGAACTGTGCTTCCTCTCCATAGATCCGCCGGTACATTTCTCTTCCGAGCGTCTGTTCCTCATACAACTCCTCATAGTAAATCCGCCGGAAGCCTTCCTCCAGCTGTTCTCTGTAATCCACCTTCCAGGTAACCAGATCTTGATTTCTCACACTCCACCAGACCATTGAAAACGGCACCCGGTTTCTCAGCATCTCATCTGCAATGCCGGCTGCGCAATCCAGTATCTCCTCCATCTGCCCCAACTCATTATCGTGCAGCTCGACCAGCAGAAACAGCTGTCTGGATGACAGGCTGACCCGTTCCTTCACCATGAGTACATCCTTTTTCATGGACAGCTTCCAGTGAATATTCTGCATTTTATCTCCCGGCTGATACTCCCGGATATCCTGCACCTCCGAGAAGTCAGAGCCTTTCCGTGTTCCTTCTTCCACCTCGGTCATACCTTCCGTATAGCCATTTAGCTCTTCCTCCATACTCTCTGCAGCTTTCGGGAGAACTGTGACCACATATGCTTCGGACGCCGGGCCGGCAAATGCCGTCAGTCCCAGAAAATCTGCCACCTGAATCTTCTGTACCCGAAACTCGATCCGCCCACACTTTGATACGGTAACCGGATACGTTACCGTCTGCCCTTTTCCTGCACGTAGCGGCACCTTCAGCTCATGCGTCCTGGTTGTTCCGTAGAATGCATTTTCCACTTGTATAAATGCTGTACAGTTCATCACTCCAAGCCGGGCAGGATTCTTTAAATGCAGCTTCACCCGGAATGTCTCTCCCTTTTCCATACTCTCATAAGGGCCTTCCCATTCCGCAGTCAGGCCGGATGCCACCCATCCGGCACCAAGGATACTGACTACCGGCAGGAATACCATAACCACCATAATTGCCAGATTCAGAAAGCTGTGGAAAAACCAGAGCAGGGTCAGATTTGCCAGAAACAAAATCAGATATCCAATTATACGAATGATCCGTTTTACCATAACTATTATCCTGCGTCTTTCATTTTAATCAGGTTCTCGGTGCTTCCACACTGTCAAATATCTTTTTCAGCACGGCCGCCTGATCCATGCCTGCAGCTCTTGCCTGTGTACTCAGCTTAATTCGATGCCCCAGTGTATCCCGGAATATTTCCTCTACATCCTCCGGTGATACATAGTCTCGGTGATTCATGAATGCAGTGGCTTTCGCCATCCGCAGCAAGGCGATGCTTCCTCTCGGACTGGCTCCCAGTGAAATAAACTGACTCTCACGCGTTTTCTCTACTAAGGTCGTAATATATCCGTAAATCATCTCATGCACATACAAGTCACTTACCTGTTTCTGCAGATCTGCGAATTCCTCCCGGGAGATTACCGCTTTCACATGGGAAAGTGGCTTCGCCGCATTCCCCTTCAGGATTTCAACCGCATCCTCATGCGACGGATATCCCATAGACAGGCATACCATAAACCGGTCCAGCTGCGATTCCGGAAGCATCTGTGTTCCTGCAGAGCCTAACGGATTCTCTGTCGCAATAACCGTAAACGGAGTCGGAAGCTTTCTGGTCACTCCATCTACAGTCACATTTCCTTCCTCCATAACCTCCAGCAGTGCAGACTGTGTCTTCGGCGAAGTCCGGTTGATCTCATCTGCCAGAAACAGGTTACAGAACACGGAACCCGGCTTATACTCGAACTCCTTTGTCTGGGAATTATACATGGAAAATCCCAGAATATCACTCGGCAGTACATCCGGTGTAAACTGTGTCCGCTTATAATCCATCGACATGGTTTTCGCAATTGTCATAGCCAGGGTTGTCTTACCGACACCCGGAATATCCTCCAGCAGAATATGCCCCTCTGCCAGCATCGCTGCCAGTACCTTCCGCACAACTACTTCCTTTCCTTTTACTACCTGATTGATTTCAATTAATACTTCATCTATCTTGCTCAAGCTACTTCTCCTTTCGTTTCTTCCACCTATAAACAGGGTAGCATTTTTTTGTAATTTATGCTACCCTGTTTACAGATTATTGTAATTATATTAAATCATTATTATGGCAGAATCCATAGAAGAAAGGAGCCTCATTATGCTGGCTGCAACAACACCGGATATTAAAACCTTCATGAATCATTTTCTGACCGGAACAGAGTTTGACCGGTTCCTGCTCTGCGAAGCCACCATTATGACCGGCTCCACCTATATCATCGATGGCCATATCAACAAGGATTTCTATGACAGTGATGATGAACATCTGGAATCGGACCGCATCTATCAGTATTGGGAGGAGTGCCGTCCGATTGCCTTTCAGATGATCAAAGGCTCCCGGACACCGCTTGCCATGAAAGTCGTCCTAATGCTGGCTCCTTATAATGTAGAACGCTTCCTTGAGAAGTATAATCTGCCGTTTTCTAAAGACCAGGTCACCGGCCTGTACTTAAATCTCCGCTATGAACACCAGGTGCTTACCATTTCGTCCGGTACCGCCCTGACAGTTTTTACTCTTGATAAATCGGTCGAGCGGATGTGGGAGGAAATGCTGCGCAGGTTCTTTGAGCAGCAAGGTATTGCTTTAATAACATCATAATAAAAGGCACATGGTAATCCATCGAGTGGTCACCCACTTTTCGATTTTACCGTGTGCCTTTTCTGTTTATACAGCAATCTTTCTATGCTTGTAGTGTTCTTTTATTTTGCTAAGATTCCAAGGATCTCATTGCTTCTGGCGATGAATTTCGTCATTGCTTCCGGCTCCAGCGGCTTATGTGCCAGCATTGCCAGATCGTATAACTGCTCACAGATGGTATTGGTATTTTCGCCATCCTCATGCTCCAGTACATACTGTACCAGTGCATTATTTGCATTTAAGATCAGTGTGATGCCGCTTGCTCCGCCAAACATGGCCGGATCAAAGCCTCCCATATTGTACATCTTCATCATATCCTGCATTCTCCGGCTATCCTCGGACTCGGTGATCATGGATGATACATTGGCATTCTTCAGATGCTGTACCTTGACCTCCAGCTTGTCATTTCCCAGTGCCTTCCGGAAGGTCTCCGTCAGTTTCTCTGCATTCGCCTTTGCGGTCTCCTCATCTTCCTCGGTGTCAGCCACAAAATTATTCGACAGCTCGGAATCGATCCGCAGGAAATGTACATTCTGGTTCTTCTGCTCCAGATGTGTGATAAACGGTGTATCAATGTTGCTGGTCAGAAGGATCGCATCCATACCCTCTTCCTTAAACATATTGATATACTGGGACTGTTCCTTGGTATTTGTTACATAGAATACCTGATTCTCATGCTTTTCCTTTGCCGCCTCCAGATATTCAGGCAGGGTTACATACTTGTCATCCAGATTCTTGAAGATAATGTAATCGGTCATCTTCTCATTGAACTTGTCGTCCCGCAGGCATCCGTACTTGATAAACGGACTGATGTCATCCCAGTACTTCTCATAGTTTTCCTTATCGGTCTTGCACATACCGGATAACTTATCTGCGACCTTCTTGGTAATATAATCCGAGATCTTCTTTACAAATCCATCATTCTGCAATGCACTTCTGGATACATTCAACGGCAGATCCGGACAATCAATGACACCCTTTAAAAGCAACAGGAACTCCGGAATTACCTCTTTAATATTATCTGCAACGAATACCTGATTGTTATATAACTTGATCTTACCTTCTGCATTCTCTACTTCCAGATTAATCTTCGGGAAGTACAGGATACCCTTTAAATTAAACGGATAATCCATGTTCAAGTGGATCCAGAACAACGGTTCTCTGTAATCCATGAATACCTTCCGGTAGAACTCCTTATATTCCTCTTCGGTACAGTCATTCGGATGCTTGGTCCACAATGGCGTTGTATCATTGATCGGCTTCGGCTGCTTCTTCTCCGGCTTCTTGGCTTCCGGTTCCTCATCCTCTGTACCGTCTGTCAGTGCATCATCTGCCGGTTCTTCCGTGCTATCTTCTGTCTCCGCATTCTCTACGCTGTCTGTCTCAACGGTCTCACCGTTCTCATCTATTACCTCCGGCTTCTCTTCCGGTTCCTCGGTCTCTTCCGGTGCGTCCGCATTGGTAAAATAAATCTCGATCGGCATGAAAGAACAGTACTTTTGGATAACCTCCTTAGCCCGGTATTCATTGGCAAACTCATAGCTGTCCTCATTCAGATACAATGTGATCACTGTACCACGATCCGTCTTATCACCCTTGGAAATCGTGTATTCGGTACCGTTATCACACTCCCAGTAAACAGGCTCTGCACCTTCTTTATAAGACAGGGTCTCAATTGTCACCTTATCTGCTACCATAAATGCAGAATAAAAGCCTAATCCGAAATGCCCGATAATCTGATCATCATTCGCCTTATCCTTATACTTTTCCAAGAAATCTGCAGCTCCTGAAAATGCGATCTGACAGATATACTCATTTACCTCATCCTCTGTCATACCCAGACCATTATCAATGAACTGAACCGTCTTATTCTCCGGGCTTACAACAACATCTACCCGGTAATGATTATCCTCCGGCTCTTCAAACTCACCTACCATGGATAACTTCTTTAATTTCGTAACGGCATCACAACCGTTGGAAATCAGTTCCCGGAAAAATATATCATGATCGGAATACAACCACTTCTTTATAATCGGGAAAATATTCTCGCTGTTAATTGTTAAACTACCTTGCTTTGCTGCCATTTCCAACATCTCCTTAAACTATAATTACTGATACAAAACTAATTACTATAATAGCCTCTTAAAAATGGCTTGTCAATAGAAAATTAGCACTCATTTGTAATGAGTGCTAATAATTTATACTTTATTTATTTTATCTTTATAAATTCGGAATGTCATCATCCTGAACCGTCTCTACAGCCTCCACAGTCTCTGTTGCCGCAATTCCCAGCCGCTGCATCTGCGCCTCCCAGGCCGCCTCCCGTGCCTGCTGCTTCTGCTGCCTCTGCATCTCCTTCCGGCTCCGGACTGCTTCTTTCTCCCGGCGTTTCTGTTCATCAACCAGCTTGAAATCCGACAGCTTCAGCCAATCCAGCAATCGCTGCCACTGATTCTCATATTCGGTACTGATGATCAACTCTACCTGATTATCCTCCGTCCGTATCTTGGTAAATCGGAATGTTTTCTGCATATAAAGCGTATCATGGTGAATGTTCAGCTCCGACAGCGGAATCTCCATTCTCTTTCGGAACGGTTTCAGCCGCACGATATATGGGTCTTTATCCTTCATTACCAGCCAGAGCAGCTCCCGCTTCTTTATCTTCTTTGCCCGGTTCATGGAAAATACCGGTATCGCAAGCTCCGTATATGGATACAGCTTATGCCCCCTGCGCGGGAACTTCTTATGTACCAGCGGCGACATCTCATCCTTGTGCCAGATCTTCTTCCACAACGGTTTCACATATATATACATATAATAAGTGGATAGCGTTGACAGTTTTCCGAACAACAGGATGCCCGCGATCATTAATATCACACTGACTGCCACACTGATATATGGACTGAATATCTGCAGCAGTATCAGGATCATATGTAACACACCCTTTACTGTCTCAATTATGACATTCATGCCCTTTATCGGAACTACCGCACCGATCATCTCCACCGCATCAATGCACCCGTAAATGCAGACATATACAACCGCAGTAAAGATCGCAGACAGGATCGCCACGATCAGAGTCACTGCATAAGTAAACGGTGAAACATACTGGATATTCACATCCTGCGTAGCAGCCACTACCTGCGTTGTTGCCAGTGGCAGAAGCGAAAGCCCTACCGTAACGATCATGCCGCCCCACTGCTCAATATTATCCAGCGTTGCTTTTGAGAACATCTTAGATGCCGATGTGGAATGTATCACATACATGGCAATCGCAACAATCGTCAGGATCACCGCTGCCGTCGGATTGGCAATCGGCAGATCCGATATCGTCTTAACGATCGGGATTCCATTCAGAAACTCTCCTGCCCGGATCAGCCAGTCTGCTTCCGGGAAATACACCTCTGCCCGCTCTACCATTCCGAGAATAGACAATGCTGCCAGGGTTGCTGTCGGATTGACAGATGCTGTTACTGTTGTAGAAAATACTCCCGCATATGTCTCCAGATTCTCTCCGAGTGTTGTATTTACTGCAATCTCTGCATCCGATGCCGAATGTACAATACTTCCCCGAAACTGCAGAACCGCTGTCGTTATCATTACTGTTAATATGGTAATAAACATCAGAATCTGTTTTCGATTCCACTGATACCATTCTTTTCCATTCATATTAATCGCTCTCCTCTCCTAAAACAATGCCTTTCGTGCCTCAAACTGCCGGTAGAAATCCTGATCCGGCTGATATGGTGTGAAATAGAATACAGTAAGAATCCGAAGATTCTGCTGCCGGAGCTCCTCTCCCTGCAACAGACCTTTTTTTATCTGTGTCTGATATTCCTTCAGAAAATCATGCCACTCCAGAATAAAAGCCTCATACCGGCTTAAGTCCGGTGTATCCAGCCATTGCTTTATCTTTACCTTTGTTTTTTGCTGAGCCTTACATTCATGTACCTGAAGGAAATATCGGAACCCATCCTCTTCATACAATCTGCCAAGCGGAAATAACCGACAGATGCCTGGACGGAATGCGTGGATCGTACATCTTCCCTGTGTATCCAGATAGCCACATGCCTCTTCTGTGCCCTGCATCTTAAGATTCGGCAGGATCACACCATCCACTACATGAAGCTCCACAGACTGAGCCATCAATTCTTCCATCGTTACATGAAGTCCGGATGCCATACGATATATATCATATGGATCCAGCACGATTGACTCTCCCATACCGTGACAACAGGCCGAACATCCCTTGCAATCATTGCAACCCGCCTTTACCATATCGTTTTTCGTATATAATCTGCCATCTGTCCGCTCAGATAAGTCCCAGTTTCGCTCCATATCATCTATTCCCTTTCTTTTTCTGATTTCACATAAATCAAACCATTACAGTCCTTATTTTATGGCGTTTTCTCGCTTTTTCCAAGTTTTCATCCCGTTGTTTCACGATTTTCGCTCCATCGTTTCACATAATTCAAACCAATATTCCTTTAAATAATTGTCTTTACCAGCCCTGTTTATCACATTGTTTCAATGATATTTGGCTTTCGTTATGCTTGTCCGATCAACTATTTATATTCTTTTTTATTATACTACATTCCATTTTTTTCACAACCGTAAAAAACCCGTTCAAACAAAAAAAGAAGTGTTCCAAGCTGTCACTCCCACAGGACTTTGAAACACTCCTTAACATCTAAACGTACACAAATAACTCCGTTGGTCCTCCCTCATTTTATCCCTATACTCTTAACTCACATATAATTTTCCCGTACATTATCATTATAGGATGGCTCTGCCTCTCATACAAGATTTTGGCATCAAATGATATTTTTTTGGCTGCAACTGACTTTTTTCTTTTGTTTCTTTATCGTTTCTGTTATAATATCTAGGAATAGATTTCGCTATATAATATGGTTTGTTTTGCGTATTTTATTTTCATAGATTTATAAATTATTTTACTACAAGATAAATGGAGATTTAGGGACGATATGCGTGTTGCCATTGTAGATGATTCAATTTCAGATCGTAATATCCTAACCACACTTCTACCGGGGTGTTTATCAGAAATCGGCTTTCAGGTTGCATGTCTGGACTGTTATCTGAACGGAAATGATTTTCTGAAAACTTTTCACCCGGGTCAATATGATATTATTTTTTTAGATATCTATATGACAGGACTGAACGGAATCGAAACAGCCCGTAGCATTCGTGAATCGGATACAGCTGCAAAAATCATTTTTATTACGACCAGCAACGATTTTGCGGCAGAAAGCTACTCTGTACGGGCAGATTACTATTTTCTGAAACCATATACCAGAGAACAGCTCCTGCAGGTATTAAATACGATCCATCTACAGGAGCTGGAACAACAGCGCCTGCTTCTGCTTCCGGATCAGTCATACGTACCGGTGCATTCCATCTTATATACCTATTATCATGGGCATTATGAAACATTATGTCTGACTGACAAACGTGAGATTCGGATCCGTACCAGTCATACCGAGTTCTCAGAATTATTGCAGCCATTCGTTTATTTCATTTCCTGCAATAAAGGAATGATCGTTAATATGGAACATGTACAGGCATTAACGCCGGATGCATTCCTGCTTCCGGACAATATCTGTGTCCCGATCAGCCGCAGGCGTTATCCTGCTATTCAGGCCGCCTATTCAGACTTTTTAATCACTACTACCCGTGAGAGGAATTAACTTATGATTACACCGTTTCGTTTGTTTGAGATTATTTTATATGCACTTATTAATTATCTGCCTTATCTGCTCCTCGCATTATATCCGTTCTGGGATTATCGGCGTTTTTCCAAGCCGGCTACCATTCTGCTGATCATATTGCTTACGATCCTGCAGCTGGGACTCACCCTCATGAATACCTTTCATCTGGGGCCAGGCGCATCGGTACTCTCGCTGATCAGTACCGGAAGTTATGCCCTGTTCTATTTTCTGGCTATCCGCGAGAAGCCCGGAAAATTGTTGTTTGTACTCCTGATGGTTTCCAATGTTGCAAATCTCGTCGTTGTCGCAGGAAAATGTCTGGAAGGATTCCTGTTTCCGGCAAATGCCATACTGCAGAATTGTTGGACTTTCTCGCTGACCTCCTGCCTTATACTGCTCTTTGTCCTTCCGGCTATAGTTTTGTTTTTTAAGAATTGCCTGAAAAAAGCAGTTACCCTTCATACTCAGGAGCACATCTGGCGTTATCTATGGCTGATTCCAACCGTGTTTTATCTGTTTTGGTATTATAATCTATATTTCACTCCATTATCCTCACTGGAATGGGCATTAAAGCCTATGAATACTCTGTTTACTCTTCTGGTAAATCTGGGTTCCATTCTTTTTTATTATATTATTGTCCGCATGATCCAGCAGTCCCAGCATAATCTGCAGCTGGTAGAATTAAATCATCAGTTAAACTTACAGACCTTGCAGTATGAGAATCTGCAGGAGCGTATGGAGGAGACCCGGCGGATCCGGCATGATCTTCGTCAGCATATGAATACGCTTTACCTGCTTGCAGAAGAAGGGCGCTATAGTGAGCTGCAGAGTTATCTGCAGAATTATCAGAATACGTCCCCACTTGAACGCCCCCTTGTTTTCTGTGAGAATCTCCCATTGAACGCTCTGCTCAGTCACTATGCCGGCATCTTTCAAGCCGAGCATATACCATATGAATATCATATTACCATCCCGGCCAGGCTGCCTGTCTCCGCAACCGATATCACAGTCCTTCTCGGCAATCTGCTTGAGAATGCTATGGACGGATGCCTGACCTTGCCGGAAACAGAGCAACGGCTGATCACATTAACCATCGCTATGCCTAATGAACATGCCATGGTAATTACTATTGCCAATCCCTACCGGGGAGAGCTTCGCCAAGAGCATGGACAGTTTCTGTCTACCAAGCATAGTGGATATGGCATCGGAACAGAGTCCGTCCGCTACATTGTAAAACAATATAACGGAACAGTTGTCTTTAAAACAGAAGGACAGCTTTTCCATGTATCCTGTGTGTTACATATCTAAGCTGCCCTGTTCTTTCTGATTTGTTCTATGTTTCCGATTTATTCTGCCATTTAATTCTGCGTTTTCCGATCAGTCTCCTGTTTTCTTACTCGGTATAGTAATATACCTCGTCACCTTCTACATTAAAGCCTACATAATCTGTAATGTAATAATCACCATACGCATCATTAATCATGAATCCATAATAGTAATCTCCATCGGTGAGTACCTCAAAACTGATTGCATCGCCCTCCTGATACTGATATGGATTTCCCTGATACTCATACTCTTCCTCACTGTCCACTGCCGTCGCATAATAGGTCGGTATGATCTCATCTCCCGGCTGCAGCTTCACGATTTCTTTCGCCGCCATACCATTCGCATCTACACCGGCCCAGGTACCGTCAATCGTAACTACTCCATTCTCATAATCATGTGTGATTCGCAGATTGGTTGCCACACCGTTTAACAGGACCGGTGATGTATATACATCATACCCTTCGCCCTCTGTCACAATATATACCTCCAGATTCTGTCCATCCGGCAATGAGAACCATGAACCGTCAAAATTATCGGAAAATGCTCCGGTTGTCCAGTCCATATTCAGATAGGTGCTGAGTCCAAGCTCGATCAGGTCATTTCCATCCTCAGACAGCATATAAACACTGGCCTGTACGCCGGCTGTATTAGTCAACGCCTCCTGCGTCAGCACAAATCCGTAAGTCCCATCTTCATCTATGGCAGGAGCCTGATCAAATGTGATCAAAGCGCTCTCCCCGGTCTGTTCATAAGAATCGTAGTAATCCCAATAATCAGAGTCTGACTCCGCATCATAATAGTCACCGGTATCATCATTTAACAGGTAATCAAACAATCCCCAGAAACCGGTTATCTCTTCATTATCATAGCTTGATACATCACCCGCATTCGCCGCACCGTAAGCTACCCTGTCTACAAATGACAGATAATATGGGCTGACCGCTATCTCACCAAAGGTACTAAGCTCGGTAGACCCCTGAATCTGTAACGGATAATAGGTCGCCAGTCCGCATGCATCCTCATGATCCGAACCGTTTCGAGAATAAATAACAACATTCCGGATAGCTTCCAGTACCGTATCTGCACCTGCCGCATAGTCTGCGCCCGCATTGACAACACCCGCCAGATCTACCATATTGGTATATCCTTCCGCCTTATTGTTTCCTCCGTAATTATCTGCTGCAATTGCATTCCGGACAATATCCGTAAAGATGCCGTCTTCTTCAGATGCCGCATACAGATTCGCCGCATATGCATGGAAGTCCGTCAGTAATGCATCCACCTGCGAAAGATCTGATATCGAAAACGTTGCAGTGCTTCCCTCGCCAATCTCATCACAGGCCTCATAAAAGCTATCTGCCACTACCGTTCCCAGATCTGCACCATCCGCCGTCGGATTCTCACCCAGGTAATCACCGATCGACTTATAGTCCCATCCGTATCCGGGCTCCAGTTCTTCCGATCCATACATATAATCAGCATAAGATGCCAGAATATTGGCGCATTCAATCGTTCCCATCAGACAGGCATCAAATCCGACAAACTCAAAATTATCCGTCATGCTATCATACACACTGAGTAATGCTGCATCGATTTCCCGTAAGCTCAGGCTATCAGAATCATTTCTCTCATCAAAGCAGACACCGGAAATACTTCCGCCTCCGTGATTCCAGAAAATCAGTCCCATGTGTGCCGCCGGATGATCAGCAATGCCCCATCGCAGAAAATCCGCAAGGCTGGCACTGTCACCCATGTTTCCAAGACTCTGCTGATCCTCCAGCACCATCTCACCGTCAGAGATACAATACCGCTCAAAGCTATCTGAATCAATCTGCCCGTCTTCCCAGCCATTGGTTCCTCCGGTCTGCACCACAAACTGTACCTGATCTCCGGTCGAAGCCGACACCATCTCCTGAATATCCATAGTCGCCAGACCACTCTCACTCTCCAGATCGGTTCCGCACATATATACGAAGATCGTCCAGGTACCATCCTCTCCCATCGGTGTTATCACTTCCCTGGACGGTCTTGTGATCTGCAATGCTCCGTCTTCCCCAAGCTCCATGGAAATACTGCTTCTGCCTGACGCATTTCCGGATGTATCCTCTGAGCCCGGACGCCCTGTGCCATCTGTTGTATCCTCTTCCTCGTAGTCCTCCAAGCATCCGGACAGATTGCATACCAGAAGTACCATCATACAGATTGCCGCAAATTTCCTGCAGACATTCTTCCGGACCTTCTTCCAATCCATCTGCCGGAGATTGTTATAATCCTTATTACTCGAATATCTCATAATAATCCTACAATTCCCCTTTTCCGGTCTCATTAACCTATGATTCCGCCACCAAAGTAACTGAAGATATTAAATCCTGTCGGAAGTGGAATTGTCAGCATATAAATCGTTGCGATCAAAAATGCTACCAATGCTACGATCATGATGATCATCCGATTCGGAATCTGTTTAAAGATTCCGACAATACCAAGCATGAACAGTACAATTGAGTAAATCACCGCAACCAGACCATATGCATCTCCATGTGCATTATCCTGCTTTCCCTGTTCTAACAGCTCTGAGGACTCATCCAGCATTGCATATGCATCCTCAAAATAGCTGTCTACAAATCCATCCATATCAAATGGTGATGCATATTCTTCCTGTGCATCTGCCCACTCAATCGCATCATACAAAGCATCCGAGCAATTATCCGCCAGTAACTGATCCAGCTTCCAGTCTGCCTTATCCATAGCATCCTGATCACCCTTCTCTTCTGCAAAGCTATAATCGATCCGTGTACTGCTGATCTCATTCCAGAGCATCATATCCTGCATCAAGTTCTGTGAGGCTTCATTAAACATGGAATTGCCCTCTGCTGCAAGGTTATTACTGGTGGTGTAATTCGTTGCCTGATTACCACCATGCAGGGATCCTATCCAGGACGCCCATGCGGATGTCAGAGCTGTAATACCCAGAAAAATAGCTACGATAATTTCAATAATTTCGTCCTTAGATTTCTTTTTGCCTTTCTTTTCTGCCGGCTCTTCATTTGTAGTCTCTACGACTGTTTCTTTTACATTTTCTTCCATTTTCTCTTCCCCTTTTCATATTAGAATATTTTCTACTATACAGGGCGAGGAGAGTCTATACAAGCAGCTGACATCAAACAACCGGAAACTGGCATCAACTGGTACGCTATCAGCATTCTACTATAATCCGAATCCCTTAATAATCTTCTGGAACTCCGGACAGGCGGCAAAAGCCTTTAATATACGTTCTCTGCTTTCCCCTTTGGACAGGCGGCCTACCCAGTAGTCTAATCCGCCCTTGTCGGCCTCTCTGCCCATAAAAGTACGATATAATACCTTTACGTATTCCGTATTATTTAACTTCTTATCCCTAAATTCCTTCGAATATATAAAGTTCTCCGCAACCTGAATCGGAGTTTTTCTTTTTGCAGTAATCTCTGCTGTCCAATATTGTAAACCGGCCGGTTCCGGATTCCGTCCCAAGGCTTTCGTGTAGTTTCTGGCTACATAGGCCTCTGTATTGGAATAGGTCTTATTCTTTTTAACCGGTGAAAATGCACCATATATCTTTTTCCCGCCAATGACTACATACGAACGGACCTTATAATAATATGTAGTATTCGCCTTCAAGCCTTTATTCGTATAGCTGACTGTTCCTATTTTCTGAATCGTAGCTATTCTGGTATATGTACCTTTCAAGGAAGTTGAACGATATATCTCGTATCCGGTAACTCCCTTTGTCCCCTTTGTCCAGGTGATTTTTAAATTCTTATCTCCTCTGTCCACTCTTGTTATAGTCTGAGTCTTAGGCTTGATGGTAAACCTTAATTCCTTGCTGCCGCTATATTTTCCTTTTAATACAACCGTAACCTTGTAAGAGCCCACATTTATCCTTCCGGGTGCATATGTCACGTCATAGTCTGTACCTTTCTTCAATACAGTTCCCTTGGAATCTTTTACGGTGAGTGTTGGTGTTTTAGCCTTTCCATCATAAATATAACTCGTCGCTGAAAGCTTCATGTCAGATACCTTTGTTATTACTTCTGTCCGGGTTGCCTTACATACGGAACAAGTATAGAGTCTGCTGCCATCGGCAGACCGGGTAGCTTTTTTTGTAATCACACCTGTATTCCATTTGTGTTCCCCGTACTCATTTTTTTCAGTACAGCCTTCGTCTGTACATGCCTTCCAGTGATGTGTTCCGTCACTGCTCCAGGTCGTCGCAAAATGATGCCCGGGTTTACTCAGGACCGTTATCTCTTTTTCTATTATAACTCCGGAAGCCACACCGGAAGGAGTATACTCCACCTTCAACATCAGTTTTCCATAGTCCTTCTCGAGATTCTGAAAACTTAATACAATCTGATGCGGCTCATAATTGTTATCGCCGAATTTCATTTCATCCCAATCGCAATATGAAATATCTGTCTCGCTTAATTGCCTGCCATCTGTTGTTTCAATAGATATTGCAAAATCTTCCAACAAGGCTGTTGAATCCGGCTTATAGCTCTGATCATTTTTGTCATAGAACTCTATCGGATAATAAAACTCCTCCCCATTTCTCAGATTAATGGTAACCGTATCCTGACCATCCGCCCATTTAAAATGATCGAATTCATTCTCCGCTACGCTCTGTTTCTTCTGCGCAAACCAGGTTATTCTCCCATTGGATATTTCTTTTTTTATTTCATAATCCGTATACTGTGAACCTGTGATTGTAAAATCACCTGCCGATGCGTCACTTGCTTCCACATATGTATGATTCTCCACAAAACGGCTGATGGCTTCTGCACCATTTGTATTTAACCTTGTCAGACCGTTTACGTTTCCCGATATCGTTAAAGTATTGCTATTCCCTATCAGAACAGCGCCACAATGATTTGAATCCGTTGTATCCACTCCCTGAAAGTTTCCCTGAACCTCCGGAGTCCCTGACATTTCACGGAAATCAAGCACTGCACCTTCCTTCAATGTTACATTATTTACCAGGAAAGAACCATTCTGCGGAATGTTTATCCGGGATGCTTTTTCAAGAATAAGGTTATTCACCTGTGCACATTCCAACCGGGAAGTAACTACGTTTGCCGCAATTGTAACATTTAATTCACCGATTTGATCTTTATGATCGAATCCTGCTATGTTATTCCTTTTTCCAAGAACTACATTTACATTTCCGTTTAATGTATGACCCTCTACTCCGGCAGTATGAATCGTCTTATCTACTACGGGGGCATCAAACTCTATATCTACGTTCATAGAAATATCCTGCCAGTAATCTCCTGCATAAATTGCCGAAAACTTAGTCTGCTCTGTTGGATTGAGTACTTTGATCACTGCATGATTTCCACGAGTACCGGTCCTCCCTTTATATGCTCCGCCACTAATATACGGTGCAACACTATCCTGATCAACGGCTGTACCAAGTGCCGTATTCACTCCATCCAGAATCAATGTGTGCCCGGCGGCATAAATCGTCGCGCTTCTCTCTACGGTCGTCCCCAACGAGGTTCCGCCACTTCCTCCACCTAATGTCACTTCCGGAACCATCTCCAAATGCATATCCTTAAATGTAACATCTGCACCTAACTGAATTGCCGTTCGAAGCTTAAACGTTTTATCCGGTGTCGCACCCATAATCGTTATATTCTTATTAATAAATAACGGAGCCGCCGAACCATCCGCCTCAACATCATACTTTGTGTAAACCACATCCCCGGCAAGTACCAATGTTTGACCGGACTGAATATTATCCAAGGCCGTCCGTATATTTTTATATGGATTCAAGGCAGTACCTTCACCGGCGCTTACATCCCCTTCACCATTTTCCACATAAACTCTTCCACTTTCTACCGATTGCGCTGCTTCTACACCAGAAGACTGCACTTCATTTTTTACAGATTCATCTGCATAAACCGCATTGACCGGTAATAAATGATTCATTATAAACATAACTAAAGTTACTATCACACAAACTCTTTTTCTCATTGTACCCTCCTGACAATCCTAATCAAACACTCTGAAGCATATTCTTATCTCTATAACAAAAAATAGCTGAAACGCTTGTATTTTCAAGTATTTCAGCTACTTTTTCAAGAGCAGGGGATGAGAGAATCGAACTCCCGCCAAAGGTTTTGGAGACCCCTATCATACCATTTGACCAATCCCCTATAAAGGTATTATAACACAAAAAGCGAGCATTGTCTCGCTATTTATGTATTTTCATGTACCTTCAAAACATCATACAAAAAGTTCTTTCCAATCATTTCTCCATTCTCTGGTCAAGCCCTCGACCTATTAGTACTTCTCAGCTCCATGCATTGCTGCACTTCCACCCGAAGCCTATCAACCTCGTCGTCTTCAAGGGGTCTTACTCTTACGATGGGATATCTTATCTTGAGGGGGGCTTCACGCTTAGATGCCTTCAGCGTTTATCCCTGCCAAACTTGGCTACTCTGCCATGCCTTTGGTAAAACAACAGATACACCAGAGGTTTGTCCATCCCGGTCCTCTCGTACTAAGGACAGCTCCTCTCAAATATCCTACGCCCA
>ENA-ORMS01000442-ORMS01000442.1-human-gut-metagenome-genome-assembly--contig:-NODE-442-length-42205-cov-4.486738_pt1 | contig 42205 bp, 43 predicted proteins | sample MGYA00242104_ERZ508997 | MGnify/ENA primary metagenome ERZ508997 (study PRJEB26280, sample SAMEA2338704) | human gut metagenome | biome: human gut; feature: human-associated habitat; material: faeces...
TGCAGAAATAATTGGTGGAGTTATTTTAATAGGCATAGGAATTAAAATATTAATTGAACACTTAATGTAAATTGTTCAGATGTTGAGAAATTAAAAATGAATAAGATACTTTCATTGAAATTTTTCCGTGAAAGTATCTTATTCATAATACTTAATGTCCCTTATGCTTCTCTTTACGTTTAGCTTGTTTGATTTCATATTTTCTTCTTTCTTCTGCAAGTTTTTCTTCCTTAGTCTTCTTCTTACGATTTACATTAGTAATTTCATGCTGCTCCTTTAATGCTCTCTGAGCCTTTGTTCCAATCACATTTTTCTCTAACTGCCTTTTTATTTCACGTTGCTGTCTTTTAGGATTAACTTTTTTTAATGCCCTATCATTTTCATGAGATTCTTGCTTTGAAAACCTTAATTTATAATAATATTTTATTATAAATTCATAAACTTCTGTATCATTAGGTTCACAACCGAAAGTTGCTTTACTAACCATATATAAATTTTTATCTTCAATTTCAAACTGAATCATAGAAAAAACAGCTTCTTTGACCGATTCTGTTGTAGGCCTTGTGACATCTTCGCCCGGCAAAGTTTCAAGCTTTCTGCCGCGCGCAATGCCCGTAATCACTCGCATCATAAATCAGATTCCTCTTAATTTCAAATAAAAAAGTTACAATCTTTTTGATAATAAATTTTATTTGCCATATTTCTAGCCTCCATATAAATTTTATATTGTTAATGTCATCTTATGTTAAATCCGATGACTATTAATAATCATTTTAATAATAAATATGTATTTCATACTTACATTTATTACATATTCTATTCAAGCTCGCCAGCAAGCATATCTGCATGGCCTCTTGTAAGACCTGTAATACCAGTTCTTACTAATTCCTTAATTTCAAAACCATTAAGTAAACCTACAAAAGCATCTAGCTTCTGCTGATTACCTGTTAATTCAATCATCATTGAATCTTCTGCAACATCAACTATCTTTGCTCTGAATATATCAGCAACTGCTATAACCTGCTGTCTCTGTGTTGCATCTACTGCAACCTTACAAAGAATTAATTCTCTGCATACAGAAGCACCATCTTTTAATTCAATAATATCCTTAACGTCAACAAGCTTTAATAACTGTTTTCGAATCTGTTCTAAAACTTCATCTTCGCCACTACATACAATAGTCATACGCGAATATTCATTACTTTCTGTTTCGCTAACAGTCAAACTGTCGATATTATATCCTCTTCTTGCAAAAAGTCCTGATATTCTACTTAGTACACCAGCTGTATTCTCAACTAGTATCGATAAAACCATTTTCTTCATAGAATACGCTCCTTATTTTTTTTATTAATCATAGCACAATAAAGCATTTTGTCAAGTATTCCATTGACGTAAAATGACAAAATATTTTATCACTTTAATGTGTCATAAACGAACATCTTATTATTCCTCAAACTCTCCGTATACAAATGCTGCACTTTCTGTAGCCTTGATATCTACTACTTTTCCATGGAAATTTTTGAGTTTATTTCTTGCTGGAATGTTATTAGACATTGCTAATGCCGGATATATTGTATAATAATATACAGTGCCCTGAAGTGTCTGAAGCTGTGATTCCTCCACATCTATTTCATCTCCGACATTTAACAGTCCCGGTCTTTCCATCTTGAATTCTATTACACGCACAAATATCCGCCTCCATTTAATTAAGTCTGTATAAGTATACAAAAAGACCGTATAATACGGTCTTTTCATAACTTCAGGTTATCTGTATAACCATTCACCTAACTGACGAACTGAATTATCGCCCTGTTCTTCTAATTCATCAATAATAAAAATCTGATTATCCTCTTTATTGAAGCTGTTGATTGCTTCCTTAGCTTCATTAAAGCTGGAATAACGTCCTAAAACACCTGTCCCATCTGACTTTTCTTTTTCATAAACACCAAGTTCAAAATATCTGTTCATTTGCCAACCTCCATCAATAAGCATACTTATAAAATGTATTTTACTACAATTTTCGTCAAATGTTAACTACATTTTAAAAATATTTTTATCAATATTTTTATCAGCCTTTTCTTATAGCCTCGATAGGTTTCTTCCTAGATTCCTTATACACCGGAATAAAGCTTGCCACGAATGCTACTATAAGACATAATACTAACATTAATACTATCTGGATTATTCCGAAATGTAACAATGTTATTACTAAATGATATTCTTTTCTGAATGATTTATTAATAATTGAAATAAGCGTTCCTGTTGCTATTGCCGAAACTATCCAGTTAATTATTGCAATTATAATACTTTCGTTAAAGAATATCATAAATACATCTGCACCTCTTGCACCGACTGCACGTAAGATACCAATTTCTCTTTTCTTCTGTAAAATACTTGTTGCAATGAAATTCATAAGCATAATCGATGCAAATATTGCAAAGAATATTCCGACATAGAGAAAAACTTTCTTAAGTGTTGTAAATACCTCTGTTGCTGTTGAAAGTAGTTCTGTTGTATTATTCTGTAAAGTATATTTAACATCACTTATACCATTATTAAATGAATATTTTACTAATTTTTCAATTTCACTTCTCTTATCAGGCATTGTTGTAATAAGTGCATCATATTTACCTTTTGAATATATTGAAAATGCATTACAGATTCCATTTGGAAGTATCGCCATACCTTTATTAAGTTCATTATCTATATAGATACCTACAACTCTCATGTTCTTATCATTGTTAACCCAGTCAGAGCCTTCGTTCGAAATCTGCATAATCATTGGTAATTTACTTATTTCATTTGCATTTGCAAGTATACTCTTCTTTATACTTTCAATATTGCCCTCTTCATAATCAAGATTAATATATGTCTCAAGTGCTGACAATGGAAGAATCATTTCATTATCATTTAACTTAGCCTGATTATTAATCATAACAATATTATTTTTAACCACATCATTGATTTTACCAATCTCACATATTCTGTCAATCTCGTAATAATCATATTCGTTAGTATTATTTATAAAGCTGATATAATAGTCCTGTGAAAATATCTGCACACCAATGTTATTTTTTACAACACTATTAAATACATTGTCTGATGTAAAAAGTATTGCGTGGTTACTGTATGTTCTTATGTTAGATAATTCACTCATCATTGTATAATCTAAAATTCCTGTATTGCCTTTTATTTCTTCTTTGTATTTATCGTATCTGCTGCTTTCAAATTTAGTATCAAGAATACCTGTAACTGTATATTTCTTATTACCATTAATATCTAACTCTAATACCTTGCCAATCATATCAGTAGTTTTCTTTATATCCGTTGAATTATCAGGTCCATAATTCATTTTATACTTTCCTATTATAAATGACTGTGCCATATAATCTGTTATAACAACCTCATCATCATTAACAGGAAGTGCACCCTCTAAGGTATAGCCCATTCTATCAATCATATCCTGTGATATTTTTGATATTCCATAGAATTCAGATGAATAAAATGAAAATTCACCATTAATATTTACCTTGTCAGTATCATATATATTCTGAATTGGAATGTATGAATCATTAGGTTTTACTATCTCATTAAAACTATAATCTTTAAAATGATTTTTAATATTTTCTACGTCTTCATCTGATAACTTATCTTTAACATAATAACTGTATTCGCTATTATTTATCTTTCTTTCAAAACCAAAGGAAGCATAATTAACATTACTGTCAATTATAGAATCTGTTCCCGCTTTTATCTTATCATATGATGACATTGTGTTAGATAAACCGAACAAAGTAAATGCTACCGTTGATAAAAATATCGTCACTAACAATCTGATTGGTTTCTTCTTAAGACTTCCAAATGCCATCTTTAGTGAATTCTTAAGAGGTAGTTTAGAACGGATTAATTTGAACTTTGAAGCATCATATTCTTCAACCCACAAGTTCTTATCACTTGTTTCTTCAAAACCTTCTCTGTTCCCATCATCATCTATTCGTACTGCTTTCTTTATCTCTTTATTAGTTTTACCGTCAACCGAGATAAATGAATCTGCGTCCTTATTATTTTTAAGATATTCATTAATCATCTCTAAATCTTTATTAGTCAGCTCATATCCTGATTTAATATGAATAATCTTATCTTCTATTATACTTATTCCACTAGATACTTCGTTAGGTTTAGAAATGTATTTCTTAATATCACTTATAATTTCTCCATCGGCTAATTCGATGACCCTGTCGCCATACTGTTCGGCAAAATCTCTGTCATGTGAGACTACAATAACTAACTTGTCTTTAGATAACTTCTTAAGTGTATCAAATACCTGTTTACCTGTGTTAGAATCTAATGCTCCTGTAGGTTCATCAGCCATAATAATTTCAGGATTCTTAATTAATGCTCTTGCAATTGCAACTCTCTGCTTCTGTCCACCTGATAATTCATTTGGCTTTCTTGAGGCGAAGCCTGTTAAGTCTACTTCATCTAATATCTTATTAAGTTCTTCTTTAGTCGGCTTTCTTCCCTGCAATTCCATTGCAAGGGCAATATTAGCACCTACAGTGAAATCATTTAAGATATTATATTCCTGAAAAATGAATCCAATAAATGTATTTCTGTATGAATCGAAATCAGACTGTGTAAACTGCTTAGATGACTTTCCTTTAATTATAATTTCACCATCATCGAATTTATCTAATCCACCTAACATATTTAAAAGTGTTGATTTACCACTTCCTGATTTACCTAGTATAAATACAAGTCCTTTTTCTTCAAACTTAAGGTTAATTCCCTTTAGAGCCTGAACTGCTGCGCCCTTTTTGGGTTTGTAAGTTTTTTTCAAATTTTTTACTTCAATCATTTTCTCTTTCCATCACATTCCTTGTGATTTTCCTTTCAATTATTTTCTTCGTAATTTTCCTTTGCATCACATTATTCGTGATTTTCATTTACATTACTCTCTAAGTGATTTTTATTTACATAATTTGTTTAAAATAAAATTATTCTCTCGGCAATGTTATTATTGCTGTAAATAAATCACCATTTATATCAATATCAAAATATCCTTTCTGAAGTTCTACTAAGCTCTTGGCAATCGATAATCCAAGTCCGTTGCCACTTGTAGACCTTGATAAATCTCCTCTGACAAATCTTTCCATAAGCTCATCTCCCGGAATATTTAATTTATATTTCGATATATTTTTAATGTATATTTTAACATATTTTTCTTCCTGTGACACATCAATATATAATCTTGTTCCCTCTAATGCATATTTGCAGATATTAGTGAACAGATTCTCAATTACTCTCCAGAGCAATCTTCCGTCAGCCATTGCTTCATAGCCTTTATCCGATTCATCGAACACAACCGTTATATTCAGCTGTTCGAATTTGTCCGTATATTCACCAACTGACTGACTAATAATCTCACAGATATTTATCTTATCTGATTTAACCTCGATATTTCCTGTTGAGGCTTTAGAGGCTTCCACGATATCTTCTGTAAGCTTCTTAAGTCTTAATGACTGTTTATATGCAACACCTATATATTCCCTGACCTTTTCATTCTGAATATCTTCTTTATTCATTAAATCAATATAATTAATTATAGATGTAAGAGGTGTCTTTATATCGTGTGAAACATTTGTTATTAATTCTGCTTTTAACTGTTCACTCTTTACTTTTTCTGCCACTGCTTTCTCAAGTCCTGCTGAAATATCAGTAATATATTCATTACTTTCTCCGAATAATCCAGGCATCGGCTTATTTAAGGCTGCATTTTCCGTATTACCATCGTGTACACTCTTTATTCTGTCTCTAAGTTCTAACAGAAGAGAAAATGCATACATAAGCAGGAAGAATTCCACGATTTTAAATATAAACCAGATGAACCAGATTATCATACTCTGTGCACTGATATTTATAATAAATAATACACACTCCCAGAAGAAGCATCCTCCTATGGTTATTATGGCTTTCCATTTCTTATCAAGATTTACAACTACATTTTTAACACATTTTATGATAAATTTAATTATTTTACTGGTTATACTGTTCTTAAATAATACCTTATTCTTTAATCTTGATAGAATACTAATGAATATATTAATTGTAAATATATACCATACACTTCCAATAGCGATAAAAAATATTCCATCCATCATTCTTCCTAATTCATATGTTCCCGACTCAGATATTATAAAGGCGGTCATATACTGGACTAAAAATGCTATAAATATAATAATCTCTAAAGGAATTGTGTCAATCCAGTTTAATTCTAATTCACCTTGTCCATTATAGCCTGCTACTACCATAATATACATACATAGAATAACTGCTAATATACCTGATATAATTGTAGCATATTTTATTACATTATAATTCTTGGTAATTATATCAAATACCTGATATTTTTTGTAAATTACATCTCCTTTTTCTAAATTTTTATTAAGGTAATTCTCTATTGTAATATATTTCCTATCTCCAACGGTTAAGGTTGTTGTACTTATTTTAACTATATCATCATCATCATTGACATTTGAAATAATAATTTTATCGTTATAGTACATTTTATATTTGTAATTAACATACTCATCACTCATTAAGTCATTTACAACCTGAAGATATGAATTCTCTTTACTTACTTTTTCTATTGCATTGTCATACTCTTCATCTATAGAATGTGAACCATCGGTCATATTATGAGCATTCGAACTAACATCAGTATTTTCATTATCATATGCTGTGGTTTCATTTTCACTATTATAATTATCATCATCAGTATTTCCCGCATCATCATAATAAGTAGCATCTACAGTTTCATTATAATATCTGTAAACGCCATCGTCATCATAATATCCCACCATATACTGGTCCATTTCATCGCGTATATATCTATACAATCTGAATGAACTGTTTTCTACAAGTGATTTTGCAAGTCTTGTTTTATTAAAATCAGGATTTTCCTTATTCTTAACACTGTCATTGCTATATGTATAATACATTCCACCAATTCCACCGATAGTTATTACCGCTGTTACTAATAGCAGAAGCATTGCTATAGCTTTAACAAATCTATTATATAGTATCTTCATATTAACCTCCATTCCGCATTGCCTTTTACATTATCATTCGACTTTGTATCCCTGTCCCCATATTACTTTTATATGTCTTGGTTCCGCAGGGTTTATCTCTATCTTTTCTCTTAAATGTCTTATATGAACGGCAACCGTACCGTCTGTACCATCAATGTCATATACCTGATTTTTCCAGACTGTATTATATATCTCCTTAGAAGAAAATACTTTACCGGGATTACTCATAAGAAGTTTAAGTATCTCATATTCAATCGGTGTAAGTTTCACCGGCTGGCCGTCTATCTCTACTTTCTTCATATCATCATCTATTACAATTCCATTTACATTAATCTCTGATGTATTCTTTACTGCACTTCCGAGCATCATATATCTTCGTAAATTAGACTTGACTCTTGCAATAACCTCCACAGGATTAAACGGCTTAGTAACATAATCATCTGCGCCAACATTAAGTCCTAATATCTTATCTGTATCCTCACTCTTGGCACTGAGGAAGATTACCGGTGCATTCGAGATTTTTCTAATCTCATTGATTGCCTGTATTCCGTCCATAACAGGCATCATAATATCTAATAAAATAATATGTATATCTTCGGTCTTAACAATGTCTACCGCCTCTCTTCCGTTATAAGCTTTATAAATTTTTAAATCCTCCGAAGCAAGATATATCTCTAAAGCATTCACAATATCTATTTCATCATCACATATCAAAACATTGTACATTTTCTTATTAGCCTTTCTTTTTACTTTTTCTCTTTCCTTATGTACTGTATTATATAGGTTAATTTATTAATAAACAACTACATAAATCTTTAAGATTTTCTTAAGATAAATAGATAAAGTCTCATCTAACCCTGAAGTTACCTCTGCCGCCTCCACACACAGGGCATATATTGGGTGCATTCTTATCTGTCTTATTATATCCACACACCATACATTCCCATTTTTCCTCGCCATCTCTCCTATAGAATCTATCGTTAATCATACTTTCTGATAGACCACTAAACTTCTCTGCCATACCTGTTTCTATATTCACGACATTTTCAAATATATCTGCTATTTCATCTAATCCTTCATTAACCGCATCATCAGAATAACCTTTATACATACAGTTCCTATCTTCCATATCCGCAAATATCTGAGCTACGGTATTTAGGTTCTCTCTTGTCTCGTTAACTCCTCCATTAATAATTCGATATCCGACCATTGCAAGTTCTTCTAATCTATCAGCATTTTCATTAAAAATATCTGCAATATATTTATAGCCATCTTTTTCTGCCTGTCTGCCATAGAGCCTTAATCTGACAGATAACTTCGCTTTTTCACATATATCCTTCTCAATATTTTCTTCGGTCTTAGTTCCCCTTATATCTAACATATCTTTTACTACATGAAAATCCTTGTATGATTTTCATATCCTCCACATTTTCTAAAACATTTATTAATGTATATGCATTGTATAATCAAAAAATGCGGTTACCATATATCAATCTTAATCATATTCTCTATGTATAATTTTAATACGACTTTAACTGATATACTATAACCGCATATAATGAATTCATTTCTGACTAAATCTTACTGTCTGATTGAATCATTATTTTTCAGATAATTTAATATATATAATTTGATTTTTATTACTACTATAATAAGTCTTAATTACAAATTAAATCTTATCTTCATATAACTCTTAACTATTTCAACACCTTTTTCAAAAGAAATTTCTTTCGTATTGAGGCATAAATCATAGTTTCTCGCATCATTCCAGTCTTTACCGGTATAATGATTATAATAATCTGAACGATATTTATCTGTCTTAAGTATAAACTGTTCAATCTCTTTACGCGACATTGATGACATATCTTCAACTACATCTATGCAATGTTCCATTGGAGCATGAACGAAGATTCTTATTATATTAGGCTGGTCTTTTAGAATATAATCTGCACATCTTCCAATTACGACATAAGATTCTTTCTGTGCTAATTCTTTTAGTACCTTCGCCTGATAATTAAATAAATTATCATTTGAAACAAATTTATCACTGTCAGGTGGTATCAACTCACCTTTATATACATTCTTAGCTACCTTGTATAAAATGCTGCCCTTTAATTTTTCATCAGCTCTTGCAAATAATTCTTCATTTATTCCACTGTCATCTGATGCTAATCTTAAGATTTCTCTGTCATAGAAATTAATACCTAACTCTTTGGCTAACATCTTACCCATGGTTCTTCCTCCACTACCATATCCCCTGGCAATTGTAATAACATATTTCTCCATAGAAAAACCCTCCATTCCTAAATGCCTTTTAACAACTTATTATTCACCTAAGTATGCTTTCTTAATCTTATCATCATTAATTAAGTCACTTGCCTTACCTGTAAGAGCAATCTTTCCTGTTTCAAGAACATATGCTCTGTCAGATATTGACAATGCTTTCTTAGCATTCTGCTCAACTAATAATACTGTTGTTCCACTAGCACTTATTTTCTTTATTATATCAAAAACTTCGTTAACAAACAATGGTGAAAGTCCCATTGATGGTTCATCCATAAGAATAATTCTTGGTTTTGACATTAAAGCTCTTCCCATAGCAAGCATCTGCTGTTCTCCACCACTAAGTGTTCCTGCTGTCTGTTTTTTTCTCTCTTCAAGACGAGGGAATCTTTCATATACCATCTCTAATGTCTTTGCAATTTCATTTTTATCTTTTCTGGTATATGCACCTAACATAAGATTATCATATACTGATAAATCCGCAAAAACCCTTCTTCCCTCCGGTACATGTGCCATTCCTAATTTAACAATTTCATGAGCAGGTGTGGTTGTAAGCTCTTTTCCCTCGAACATTACCGAACCTGACTTAGGTTTTAATAATCCAGTAATTGTATGAAGAATTGTAGTTTTACCAGCACCATTGGCACCTATAAGAGATACAACTTCACCTTCATTGACTTCAAATGATACACCTTTAATGGCATTAATCATTCCATATGATACATATAAGTCTTCTATCTTTAACATTGAAACACCACCTCTCTATTCACCTAAATATGCTGTAATAACTTCTGGTTTATTCAATACAACTTCTGGCTTACCATGTGCAAGTTCTGTGCCAAAATTGAGTACCATTATCTCTTCACATATACCTGAAACGAGTTTCATATCATGCTCAATAAGAAGAATTGTAACACCATATTCTTTTCTAACGAACTGGATAGTCTCCATTAATTCAGCTGTTTCATTAGGGTTCATACCTGCTGCCGGCTCATCTAATAATAAGAGCTTTGGTTCTGTAGCTAATGCTCTAGCTATCTCTAACTTTCTCTGTTTACCATATGGAAGATTGCTTGCTAACGTATTTATATCTTCATCCAGTTCAAATACCCTGAGCAATTCCATAGCTTTTTCATTCATTTTTTTCTCTTCTTTAAAGAATCTTGGAAGTCTTAATATACCTTCAGCAACTGTATATTTCTGCTTATTGTTAAGTCCTAATTTAACATTATCAATTATGGACATATTATCAAACAATCTTATGTTCTGGAAAGTTCTTGCAATTCCTTTACGATTTATGTTCATAGGTGATAAACCATCTATTTTCTCACCATCTAATTTAATATATCCTGATGTTGGTTTATATACACCTGTAAGCATATTAAATACTGTGGTTTTACCGGCACCATTTGGTCCTATAAGTCCATATAACTGACCTCTTTTAATATTCAAATTTAAATCATCTACAGCTTTAAGTCCACCAAATGCTATACTTAAATTCTTAACCTCTAACAGTATATCATTGTTATTTTCCTTATTAGCTGTCTTAGTATTCGTATCTTTCATACTAATCTCCATTCCTGAGCGACCTGTTTATATCTATTATATTATTGAATTCAGCAAAATCCTTAGGCATCTTTTGATACCTTATTCTTCTTATATAACTTTGATACAATACGTTCTCTCATATATACACATTTCTCATTATTTGTTAATATCATCATTGCAATAAGAATTATCGCATATGCAATCATTCTATAGCTGTAGAAATCTCTAAGCATTTCAGGTAATGCATACAGAATTATTGTAGCAATTATTGAGCCCCTTATGCTTCCTAATCCACCTAATACCACAAATACCAATATTAAAATTGATACGTTGAAATTGAATTTTGATGAATCAAGTGTCTGATAATGAGAAAACATTGTTCCTGCCATTCCTGCGAAGAATGCAGATACAAAGAATACTATTAACTTATATTTATTAATATTAATACCAATTGATTCAGCCGCAATACTATTATCTCTAACTGCTTTAAATGCTCTTCCTGCTCTTGAATCAATAAGATTATACACAACTGCAACAGTTATAAGTACAAGTACAACCGAAGTAATAAGTGTAGCTGTCTTTGGAACTTCACTCACTGGCATTGCACCTTTTAATATTTCAACCTTACTATCCAAATCATATTTCTGTGGGCTTATAGGCTGAGAAAATGAAAAATGCAATCCGTTCTTATCTTTAATAAGATAACAGTTCTGGATTAATTTATATGTAATCTCACCAAATGCCAATGTAACGATTGCAAGGTAGTCACCTCTTAATCTTAAAACCGAAAAACCAATTATTAAACCAAATAATCCTGCACATATTCCGCCAATCAGAAGTGCAAGTACATATCTTTCAAAATCTGATTTTATAACTTCTTTAGTTAATATAGAAAATATTGCACCTGAATAAGCTCCTACGCACATAAATCCTGCATGGCCTAAGCTAAGTTCACCAAGAATTCCAACTGTCAGATTAAGTGATATTGCAAGTATTATATAATAACACATTGGAATTAAAAGTCCTTCAAACAGGCTTCCCATTATTCCATTCATTACCATTACATTACAGATAACGAAAAATACTATAACCATTGTAAGTGTAATTAAGCACTGTTTTGTAGATGTCTTTACTTTGTTAGATTTATTCATACTTAATCACCTACACTTTCTCGTTTATCTTCTTACCAAGAAGTCCTGTTGGCTTCAGAATAAGAACTATAATTAATGAAGCAAAAACTATTGCATCTGCAACCTGTGTTGATATGTATGCCTTACTTAAATTCTCTATGATTCCAAGTAAGATACCACCTATCATTGCACCTGGTATACTTCCTATACCACCAAATACGGCTGCGATAAACGCTTTAATACCAGGCATCGAACCAGTATATGGGCTTACCTGTGTAAATGTTGAACAAAGTAAGATACCTGCTACTGCTGCAAGTCCTGAACCAATTGCAAAAACAATTGATATTGTCTTGTTAACATTTATACCCATAAGTTGTGCAGCACCTTTATCTTCTGATACTGCCTGCATAGCCATACCGGTTTTGGTCTTGTTAATAAATAACGTAAGCGCAACCATTATAACAACTGTTACTATAATTGTTACTACTGCTTCACCTGATATTTTCAACTGTGAATTAATTTCTATAGTCTTAAGTGAGACAACTGACTTAAATGTTCTTGCATTTGAACCTAATATATTTAATGCAAGATTTTGTAATAAATAACTTACACCAATTGCTGTAATTAATACTGATAATGATGAAGCATTTCTTAAAGGTTTGTATGCCACTCTTTCAATTACCACACCTAATACTGTACAAACTACTATTCCGATAATAATTGATAACCATACCGGACAATTTAAAGAAGATATTGATAAAAATACTGCATATCCGCCAACCATAATAACATCACCATGTGCGAAATTAAGCATTTTTGCTATACCATATACCATTGTATATCCAAGAGCTATCAGAGCATAAATACTACCTAGACCGATACCACTAATCAAATAGGATATAAAACTATTCATTTCAAATCATTCCCTTCTGCATCAACGTATAAATAGATTAAAAGCTGTTGCCATAAGTAAGTCCTTTCTTACAACAACAGCTTATATTTAATTCATACTTATTAAAATTAATCTAATGCTTTGTATGAACCATCTTCAATAACCATACCTTTAGGCTCTTTTGTTGGTTCACCATCTGCTGACCATGTAATATTACCTGTAACACCTTCAACTTCAATCTTAGTCATTGCTGATGTAAGCTTATCACAGAGATCTGAAATACTGATTGTTCCATCATCAACACCTGCTTCCTCAAGTGCTGCTTTTACTGCATATACTGCATCATATGCATCTGCTGCAAACTGAACAGGAGTCTCATTATTATATTTTTCTTTATATGCACTAACAAATGCCTGTGTCTTATCATCTTTAGCATCAGGTGCAAATGGTGTTAATAACATAACTCCGTTTGCTAATGCAACATCTGTATCTAACTGATTAATAAGTCCGTCAAGACCATCACAACCAAAGTATTTAACTTTTAATCCTGCTTTATCAGCCTGTGATAAAATCTTAGCTGCCTGTTGATAATAGATTGGTAAGAATACCAAATCAGCTCCACTTTCCTGAATCTTCTGAATCTGTACAGAGAAATCTGTGTTTGTGTCCTTAGTAAATGCCTGTTCTGTAACTACTTCTAAGTTCTGGCCCTTTGCTTCTGAAATAAATTTCTCATAGATACCTGTTGAATAAACATCTGAACTGTCATAGATAATTGCTATCTTCTGACCAATTTTATTCTTTGATATGTACTGTGCTGAAGCAACACCCTGGTTAGGATCGTTGAAACATACTCTGAATACATTATCATATTTAACACAATCAACAGCAGAACCTGATGGTGTTAACTGGAACATTTTATCTTCATGTGTTTTTTCAGAAACAGCTATTGAACAGCCACTTGTAGTTGCACCGATTATAACCTTTGCTCCTGAATCTTTAACTTTATTATAAGCATTGACAGTTTTCTCACTATCACACTCATCATCCTGGAATGTAAATTTTAATTTCATGCCATTTACACCACCATTAGCATTAATCTCATCAACAGCTAATTGTGCACCGTTCTTTACTGCCTGACCATATATAGCTGCTTCACCAGTTATAGGTCCGATACCACCAAGAACTAATGTGTCTTTACTTCCTTTGTTCTCTGCACTTGAACCACAACCTGTAAACATTGACATTGCTAAAACTGTGGCCATGGAAAGAGCTAAAATTTTTTTCTTCATATTTTTTTCCTCCATTCCAAATATATAATATATTTTAAACATAGACCTTAGTTTACTATCACTTTTTTTATTTGTCAATATTTTTACTTTTTTTTACAATACATTAAATTATATTATTTTGTTTTTTTTGACTCAATTAGTTTAGGATCAGTTGTTTTATTCGGCAGTTTCATTCCATCTTCAATATACTTATTAGAATCTGTATAGTTCTCATACAGACTGTTTATATAATCTTCAAATTCTTCAACATAGATAGTCACGCCCTCTTCAATAATGTCATTTCTCGTAATACTATTACCAGAAATTACCGATGCCTTTTTAGCCAGTTTATCTAATCTATCTATCATGTCTTCCGTAAGATTTATAGAAATTGTATTTTTATTATCACCTTTGCCTAATAATTTTCTAAATGATGCAAATCTTTTATTATCATATTTACTAAACATATGCATACCTCCATTTACATTTTCTTACATGCCATTACTGCTGCAACCGCACCATCTGCTGCCGCAGTTATAAGCTGGCGGACTTCTTTCGTTCTGCAGTCACCAGCAGCATATATTCCTTCTACATTTGTTCTGCAGTCTTCCCCTGCAACAATGTAGCCGTTTTCATCTGTTTTAACAACATTTTCGTATACATCTCTCTGTGGTTCCTGTCCGACTGCTACAAATAGTCCCTGAACTTCAATATCTGACACTTTGCCATTAACTGTATCTGCTATCTTTACACTTTCTAACACATCACCTCCTGATAATGATATAACATTATGTTTTAATAATATCTTTATATTGTCTTTTGCTTCCACCTCTTTTATAAGACTTGCTTCTGCCCTGAATGTATCTCTTCTGTGAACAAGATACACTGTTTTACAGATTTCTGACAGATATTTAGCATCTTCCAATGCCGTATTTCCACCTCCTGCAACTATAATATCCATGCCTTTATAGAACATTCCATCACACGTTGCACAATACGATACACCAGCTCCTGTAAATCTGTCCTCATTCTCAACATGCAATTTTCTTCTTCCTACTCCTGAAGCTATTATGACTGCTTTCGAGATAAATTCACTGCCTTTAGTAATAACTTTTTTATAACTACCATCTACTTCTATATTGACTGCTTCATCCATCAATATCTCTGTATCTAACGACTTAGCCTGCTCAAATAATCTAGTTGCAAATTCAAATCCGGAAGTATGCTTTATTCCCGGATAATTTTCGACCTCCGGCGATACAATTATCTGTCCACCATAAGATTTTCCCTCTAATACAAGTACATTTTTTCCGGCTCTTCTTCCATATATAGCAGATGACAACCCTGCCGTACCTGCACCGATAATTATTATGTCATATACTTTTTTATCCATATACACCTCATTTTTCATACTTACATTACTGCATAACATTCATTTAACTGCATTTTATATTAATAAAGATTATTTTAACAATTCTAAGATTTCCTCTTTAGAACTGAAGCCTACTGATTTTCTTACAATCTCACCTCTGTCAAATACTACAAGTGTAGGTATACTCATAATTTTGTATTTAAGAGCAAGGCTTCTTTCCTCGTCTACATCGATTTTGCATACTTTGACATCTGTTAATTCCTCAGCCAATTCTTCGATTATAGGTGTAAGCATCTGGCATGGTCCACACCATGTAGCCCAAAAATCTACTAACACTTTTCCATCTGCCTTTAATACTTCGCTTTCAAAGTTCTCGCTTGTTACATGTAATATTGCCATAATATTCCTCCATTTCCAGGACTCCTGATGTAACTTCACATTTCAGTGTCTTTTTTATTCTGCTGTATTTTAGTATGTCCAATTTTATATTAATCTTCCAAAAATTTTTTTAATTTCTCGTATCTATTCTTCGCATCATTGTATCCCTGATGATATAACTCGGTCAGTTTTTTCCTATTCTTCTCAATTCTGCCGATTTTGACAGGTTTAGATGGACGTATTACAAATACATTTCCTTTTTCCTCCTGTTTCTCTATATAATCAAGTGTCATATTGTAATATTTATGACGTTTTCTGATTGCATCTACCAGTTTAGGATATTTAGAATATTTAACCTTTATGACAGGCATAAGTTCGTTAGCTTTCTTTCTATAACTAATATCTCTTGTAAGAATAATTACATTCTTAGTATTACCATCTTTAACTGATTTTCTAACAGGAATAGAATCAGAAATTCCACCATCTAAATATAATTTACCACCGATATTAACCATCTGCGCCATCAATGGCAATGAGCATGATGCCCTTATGAAATCTATCTGACCTTTCATATCCTTAATTTCTAAATATTCAGGCTGTCCAGTTTCACAATTCGTTACTACTGCATAGAATTTTCCATCGAATTTCTCATATGCTTCATAATCATATGGATTAAGCTTTTCAGGAATCATATGATAACACATTTCCGTACCAAAGAAATTACCTGTCGTAATAAGATTGTATGCACTTGCATAATTCTTATCGTCAAGATAATCAACATCTACACTAAATGCCCTGCCACGCTGCTTAGACAGGTAACTGCAGGCATTAACCGAACCTGCTGAGACACCATAACAACTCTTAAATTCAATTTCTTTATCCAGAAAGAAATCTAACACGCCAGCTGTATATACACCTCGCATTCCTCCGCCTTCTAATATTAAACCAATATTATCTTTCATAATCTCTATACAACTCCTTTCTCATATCACAGTAAACATATCTTTTAATTTAATCCATTCGTCCATAAAGATACAATTCTTAATCTTCTGCTCTTTAATTAACTTAGTTCCTTCTTCGTAATCAATCCACATTACTGATTCCACTTCTTCTTTCTGAAGTGTCAGCTTATCTGTGTCAATATCTTCCATATATACATACATTTTACTGAATTCGTGATTACGAAATGGTTTACCATAGAATTCAGTATCTTCTATACCTTTATGAATTCCTATAAAATGCAATTCTTCCTTAGTGGCAGTTATTCCTAACTCTTCTTCTAATTCACGTATTGCAGAATCGATTGAACTGTCACCTGCATGGATATGACCTGCACTTGATATATCATAATATCCCGGAAATGAATCCTTATTCGCGCTTCTCTTCTGGAGTAATACGTCAAAGCCATCTTTCTTCTTACGGATTGCCCATATATGGACTGTCTTGTGCATATAGCCTAATTCATGGACTATGCTTCTTTCCCTGACAAGACCTGTCTTATTACCCGAATCGTCAAGTATATCAAATAATTCTAATTCATTTCCATCCAGATTTGCACTTACAAGAGTCTTTCCATCATATCTTAGTTTCAATGAGAATAATGGATAATCGTCTCTTATAAGTTTTAAAAATATCTCATCACCTGTCCAGAAATTAAGTTTAAACAAATCTTTCTTATCTATCCATTCTAATTCGCCCTCATCACATTCTTTTAACTCGCCATTAAATTCATTGGCAGTATATAGAAACATATACTCGCCCTCTGCCTCATTACTTAAGAACGTAATGATTCCTCTTAATTTATAATTAGTAAGTGTAAGATTTGTCTCTTCCTTAACTTCCCTTAGCAGACACTCGTCAGGTGTTTCCTCATCTTCGAAATGTCCTCCAACACCTATCCACATATTATGGCTCAAATCATTTTCTTTCTTGTTCCGGTGCAACATAAGATATTTATTATCTTTTTCTATATAACATAAAGTTGTTAACTTCATAGCCTGTCTCCATTTCGCTTATCCATCGTCTCTGTGAAATAGAATAAATCTTTTTATAAAATACTTATTACTATTCTATCTCTTTATAAAAGTGCTGATAGTCCTTAGTCGTATCCCATTCGCCACCCCATTTAAAGCCTCTGCTTATAAATGCATTGTAGCAGATATCACCACTTACTATTTTATGTGCAAAATCTTTATTTCTGTCAGCATATGTACCGCCATTTACCGGCAATATATTCCTGCCACCAAAACCATTTCTTACATAAGGATTGTAAAGCGGATTAATATCTATGGCAATTCCGTAACCATGGTCCGAAATCGTATCTGTGCCATCTATGGTTCTGTAATTAAATGCTGATGTATTGTTATCTGCCATCGAAGCTTCATCATCTGCATTATAATCATCTATAAGATGCATCTTCTCTATCTGATATCTGTTATCATATAGTTCCTTGAATATCTCTAAAATGTCATCAGCCACACGCACATTCATTATCAGCTCGCCACTCTGTTCATTTCCATTGAAATCAATATATTTAACTCTTATGTATCTTAAATCACTATAATCAAGTTTATCATTTTCTTTATATGATTTACCTGTTATTCTCTGTTTTATTTCATCAGATATTGGCTCATAATAAAAGCCATCGGCTAATGTAATTCTCATCTTCGATATCTCTCCTGAATTGCCTTGATTGTCATTATTATTCTGGTTATCATTACTGTCTTTATTACCATTACTGCCTTTATTACTGTTACTATTTTTATCATTAATAATGTTGTCTACTGCTTTGGTATTATTTTTCTCATCTTTTAATTTCTTTAGCATTGCAACATTACAGACTAATAATATCACACAACTGACAATCAGTAATATTCTTACACTTTTCTTCAAAACTTTACTACTCTTTCTGACATTTAATAAAGTAAGCCTACAAACCCATATACGCAGGTTTGCAGACTTATTATATTATAATTTACTGTTCTACTTCAATCTTTCTTATCTCTTTTGTTCTGATTTCCTTAGAAATTGCATCTATGAAATCGCTCAAATCTTTCTGTCCCTCATCTCCAAGATAACGGCTTCTTACAGATACCTTATTCTCTTCCTCTTCTTTCTGTCCAACTACAAGCATATATGGAACTCTGTTGAGTCTTGATTCTCTAATCTTGAAACCAATCTTTTCTGAACGGTTATCAACTGAACATCTTATTCCATTATCTTTTAATTCTTTCTCAATCTTAGCTGCATAATCAGCATATTTTTCAGAAATAGGTAATACTCTTACCTGTTCAGGACAAAGCCATGTTGGGAATAAACCTGCGTATTTCTCGATTAACCATGCAAGCGTTCTTTCATAGCAGCCGATTGATGTTCTATGAATAATATATGGTCTTATTTTTTCACCATTCTGGTCAACATAGTACATATCAAACTGTTCAGCAAGTAAAGCATCCCACTGGATTGTTATCATTGTATCTTCTTTACCATATACATTTTTAGCATTTATATCCACTTTAGGGCCATAGAAAGCTGCCTCTCCAACGTCCTCTGTAAATTCAACACCGATTTCATTTAAGATATTTCTTATATGTCCCTCTGTTTCTTCCCATACTTCAGGCTCACCGATATATTTCTTTCTGTCATTAGGATCCCATTTTGATAAATGATATGTTACATCTTCTTCAACACCTAATGTCTCAAGACAATATTTGGCAAGTTCAAGACAACCTTTAAATTCTTCAACCATCTGGTCAGGTCTTACAATTAAATGTCCTTCTGAAATAGTAAACTGACGTACTCTTGTAAGTCCATGCATCTCACCAGAATCTTCATTTCTGAATAATGTTGATGTCTCACCATATCTCAATGGTAAATCTCTGTAACTCTTCTGACTTGCTTTATATACATAATACTGGAAAGGACAAGTCATTGGACGAAGTGCAAATACTTCCTTATCCTTTTCTTCATCACCTAATATGAACATTCCATCTTTATAATGATCCCAGTGTCCTGAAATCTTATATAAATCAGATTTTGCCATAAGAGGTGTCTTTGTTCTTACATAACCACGTTTTTCTTCCTCATCCTCAATCCATCTCTGCATCGTACGAATCATTATCTCGCCTTTTGGCATAATAAGTGGAAGTCCCTGACCAATAACATCTACAGTTGTAAATAATTCCATCTCTCTGCCAAGCTTATTATGGTCTCTCTTCTTAATATCTTCAAGATGTGCAAGATATTCTTCAAGGTCTGCCTTTTTAGTAAATGCTGTACCATAAATTCTTGTAAGCATCTTGTTGTCTGAATTACCTCTCCAGTAAGCACCTGATGATGATATTAACTTAAATGCTTTAATAACACCTGTCTTCATAAGATGAGGTCCTGCACACAAGTCAACGAAATCACCCTGTTTATAGAATGAGATAACTGCATCTTCCGGTAAATCATTAATAAGTTCTACCTTGTATGGTTCGTTTCTTTCTTCCATTAATTTAATAGCTTCTTCTCTTGGAAGTTCGAATCTCTCTAATGCAGCATTTTCCTTAATTACCTTCTTCATCTCTGCTTCGATTTTATCAAGGTCTTCTCTTGAGAATGGTTCATGTTCGAAATCATAATAGAAACCTGTATCAATTGATGGACCAATTGCAAGTTTTGCTTCCGGGAACACTCTTTTTACTGCTTCAGCAAGTACATGTGATGTTGTATGTCTGTATGCTGCCTTACCTTTTTCATCATTAAATGTAAGGATGTTCAATTCACAATCATTATCAACAACTGTTCTTAAATCTACAACTTCGCCATTTACTTCACCTGCACAGGCTGCTCTTGCAAGCCCCTCACTAATGTCACTTGCTATATCAATTACTGACATTGCTTTTTCATACTCTTTTACAGAGCCATCTTTTAATGTTATCTTCATGATAATCCTCCATTCTGATATTTATGATTCTTTTAGTATTTTTGAGATTAGTAAGATTAAAGTGTATGTGTACTTAGCACTACATATTTATTTTAATCTTAGGGTGTTTTAAAATAATCTGTAATACAAAAACGTCCCTTATGATTCAAAATCATAAGGGACGATACTATCGCGGTTCCACCCTGATTATATATAAATTAAGCATATGACTAAATTATATTATATACTAATATGCTTCAATAATTAAACTTAAGCATTATATAACAAATTTAATCAATATCTTTATATATCTCTCATTATGATTATAACGTAATCAACGGACTGGATTGGAGTCACTCAGAGGTAGTCTTCAATATCACTCCGGTAAGACGCTCACAGCATTTCTCGTCTCTCTCTGAACCATCTGTAATACCTACTCGTCTCTTCAATGTGTTTACTTTATTAAGTTAGTTTTAGTATAACACCTTAATTTATTTTGTCAACAATTTTTAGCGTACAATAAATTCTTTAAATAATGCAAGTCCCTCTCTTACCATATAATTAAGTAAAAGCCTGTTATCTGAATCACCTGCAATTCCATCTACATTCTTAAAGCCAACATATTTACCAAGTAATACTGCCCTATAAACGTGGAAATTATTCGTAACTATAGCAATTTTAGCATCTTTATCACCAATTATTTCTAATGTAAATTTAAGGTTCTCATATGTAGAAGTAGATTTATCTTCCATAATAATCCTGTCTTCGGCAATTCCCTTTTCCATAAGATACCGTTTTTCAGCAAAAGCTTCTGATATATCCTCGCCTGCTCCCTGACCACCTGTACATATAACCTTAGTATCCTCATTTTCTATGAGATAGTCATAGGCTGCATCTAATCTTTTCGCTAATGATTTGGTTATTCTTTCGCCTCTTACCTGGGCACCAAGAACTACAATATAATCTGCATCATCAGCAGCTTTGCTATTCATCTTACTGATAATCATACATTCCATCGTGGTAAAAATGGCTATTCCCACAATAACTATTATACATATTGCTATTCTAAGCCACTTTGGAATCATAAGAAGAATTGATTTCTTCTTATGAAGAACACATATTATTGTAAGAATTACAAAGCCGATAGCCGCAAGCAGCCAAAATGTCAAAAAAGCTGATGACACGCCTGCATAAGATGCGGCAAAAATATAATAACCAAGGCACAAAAACGCCATAATCGTAAATAACGCTATAAAAAAATTCATATTTTCTCCAATCTGTAGCAAATTTCAGAAAAGTGTTAAAAAGGATAATAGCTATTAAGCGAATTGTTTCGTACAATGCATTGCCTTTTAACACTTTAATTATATATTATATATTCAGAAATCTCTTCTCAAATTCTTCAATCTTCATAGGTTTTCCATAATAATATCCCTGAACCATACTGATATTCATACTCTTCAAAGTATCTAACTGGCTCTTTTCCTCTACGCCTTCGACACAGACCTGAACTTCTAATTTCTGCGACAATTCTGCAATCAGCTTGACAAATGCCTGTGCATAATCATCATGACTTATATCTTTTATAAATGTTCTGTCAACTTTGATAATATCTAGGTCCATTTGCTTAATATAATTAAGTGAAGAATAACCTGTTCCAAAATCATCAAGTGCAATCTTTACACCTAATTTCTTAATCTCACTGATTATTCTCTCCATACGTTCCATATCATTAATTGCCAGACTCTCAGTTACTTCGAGAACCAGATTTTCAGGATTAATCTGTGTTTCTTCAATTACCTCACTAATAACTTCAACTATGTTATTGGCAAGTAACTGTACTACTGACAGATTGACATTTATCCTTAGGTTAATTCCCATGTCACTCCACTTCTTACTAAGCATACATGAATTTTTCAATACATACTCACCAATCGGTGTAATTAGTCCCATATGTTCTGCAAGCGGAATAAATTCACCTGGCATCATAAAACCTAATTTATTGCTATTCCACCGTACAAGTGCCTCACCACCAACACACTTTTCCGTTGCTGTATCCATAATAGGCTGAATATAGACCTCGAATTCTTTGCAGCCTGCAGCTACTGATGAGCGCATATTTTTCTCAATATCTAACTTAATATAAGAATTCTCGTCTTCACCATCGCTATAATATCTGTATCTGTTCTTACCATTTTTCTTAGCATCATACATGGCAATATCCGCTTTTTTAATCAAGTCATTTACATTCTTGCCACAACTTGGAAATTCGACAATTCCCATACTCATAGTGCAATAATATTCAGCATTTTCCAGGTACCATGGACTTGCAAATATCTTTTGTATCTCACTTATGATTCTATCACGTTTGTCATAAAATCCTGGTTCTATAATAATGATAAATTCATCACCGCCCACACGATAACACCTGTTGGATATTTCCTTTATCTGTCTGAACGACATTGATATCATTTTTAGAAGTTCATCACCATATTGATGTCCTAAGCCATCATTAATATGCTTAAAATCATCTAAATCAATGAATAGAATTATTCCTTGTTTATGCGACTTTTCCGTTTCTCTTATAAGCAAGATCAGGTCTTCTTCACATCTCATTCTGTTATATAGACCTGTTAAGAAATCATTATTTGCCTGAAACTCAATCCTTTGCTGATAGTTTTTCTTATCTGTGACATCAGTTATATTACAAAGTGAAACTTCACTTCCATCTACCCATATAATGTCATTATATTTTATGTCATACCAGCGCTGGCGCTTCTCATCATATTTTTCTATATAATATGTATTATTCTTAAGAGGAATACATTCTTTACAACAATCACCCTTACAGCCATAATAATAATCGTAACAATGTTCGCCAACCAGGTCTCTGCCTGCCATCTTCATCATTGTATCATTACAGAAAAGTATCCGGTTATCAGGCTTATTTATTACAAATATTCCACTTCCAAGATTATTAAGTATTTCTTTTAATGCTGCATATGAACTTATTAATGAATTTTTCGCAATACGTTTATATAAGAAACTCTGTATCATCTTGCATACATCAAACAAAAATCTTACAGTATTAGAATCCCAGAATCTATCATATCTGCTCTCAGCAAATACTGCATATATAGCAGGCTCTTTTCCAACTATTATAGGAACTGATATAAGACTTCTAAGTCCATTATTCTGTAAAATCTGTTTAAGTTCTTCATCTTCCGTATCAGGCTCAATAATCAATATACTTTCACCATTATAATAAGGAATTATATCAGGCAGAATGCGTTTTTCCACATCCTCATAATCTCCGAAATCATCACTATGCCATTTGCCTATTACTTCAATCAAACTATTTTCACTAACTTTAGAAACAGTTATCATACTTATATCTAAATAATCCGCAATCGCATCAATTATCGCCTGTATTATTCCCTCGATATCTAAATCTTTATCAAGAATTCCAAGAATCTTCGTAACAGTTTCTTTATGTTTTAACTCTTCTGTTATTCTGGAATCCTTTTCAGTAATTTCATTTAATTTCATAATGGTTCTGTTATTATCATAAGCTGCCGTAATAAATAACTTCGTAAATATCTGCAACAGTCTTATTGTTCTATTAGCACCATTAAATGTAACTTTATTATAAAGACCCTTAGTAGGAAGTATATTCTTCTCATCATTATATAAATCTTCTCGATATACAATAACCAATGCCCAGGTACCCTCATTATTTCCATATAGGTTATTACCAATTCCTACAACTTTAACATTCTCATATATAGTATCTTTCCAGACAGGCTCTGTACTGTCTCCAGCTTCACTTACTGCTTTATCAATTATTTCTGATAATTCTTCTTTACCAATAAAGGCATAGAGATTTCTTATCTCTTCATTTCGGCCAGACAACATAGTAACCTTTTGTCCGGATTTATCATAATATGCTAAAAACACCCTCTGGGCTTCACAGAAAATATCCTGATAATTCTGTAATTCCTTTGTATCCATTATTTTTCCCATTAATTCACCTTTACCCATAAAAGCCGCTCCAATCATTATATTTTATTATAGGCATTATATCCCCAGAAATATAGATGCAACCCTGAAATATACAATTAATGAAATTGCATCTACTATAGTTGTTATAAACGGGCTTGCCATTACTGCCGGATCAAATCCAATCTTCTTTGCGAGAATAGGTAATGTGCAACCTATAATCTTAGCCATTAATACGGTTACCGCAAGTGTAATACATACAACAAGTGCTACCTGAACCGTAACTCTGTCAAATAATAATAATTTCACAAAATTACATATACTAAGTGTAAGCCCACACAATATAGCAACCCGTGATTCTTTCCATATTACCCTGAAAATGTCTGAGAATTCAATCTCTTCAAGTGATAATGCACGAATTATAGTAACAGATGCCTGACCACCTGAATTACCACCAGTATCCATAAGCATTGGAATATATGCTGTCAGCACTGTATATGCTGCAAGCGCATCTTCAAATGATGTAATAATCATTCCCGTAAATGTAGCAGAAACCATTAATAAAAGTAACCACGGTATTCTTGCCTTCCAGGTTTCAAATACTGTTGTCTTAAAATATGTCTTATCCGATGGAATAATAGCTGCCATCTTCTTAATGTCCTCTGTTGCCTCGTCCTGCATTACATCAATAGCATCATCGAATGTTATAATACCAACAAGTCTGTTCTCATCATCAACTACAGGAATTGCAAGTAAATCGTATTTATTGAATTTATTTGCTACTGTTTCCTGATCCTCTAATGTATGTGCCGAAATGAAATTCGTATCCATTATATCTTTAATAACATCATTTTCATCTGCTAATAAAAGTGTCTTTATGGAAATGTTTCCTAATAATACTCTATTTTCATCCGTAACATAACATGTATATATTGTCTCTTTATCTACCCCTGTACGTCTTATTCTCTTAATCGCCTCTTCAACTGTCATATTAAGTCTTAAGCTGACATACTCGATAGTCATAATACTTCCTGCACTGTCATCTGGATACTTAAGAACTTCATTAATCATCTTTCTTGTATCCGGATCAGTATTGGCAAGAATTCTCTTTACTACATTCGCAGGCATCTCTTCAACAATGTCAACTGCATCATCTAGATATAATTCATTAAATACATCTTTTAACTCATTATCACTAAAGCCCTGTATAAGCATCTTTTGTGCATCGGCTTCCATTTCTACAAAGGTTTCTGCCGCTAATACTTTAGGCAGAAGTCTGAATAATAAGGGTATCTTATTCTCCGGAACTTCCTCAAATAATGCTGATATATCCGCACCATTCATCTGTGCGAATACTTCTTTTATTTCAGAATACTTCTTCTCAGCAAGCAATTCTTCTATCTTCTTCTCTAGTCTCATCTCTTCCATGTGTCTTATACCTTACCTTTCACCAATTTAAAGATAAACACAGTCACAAAAAGGCAGAGTAGGCATATAATATTATCCTGCTCTCTCAACTTGAATCTGTTCTCACATTTTCACATTATTAATGTGCTACATGGAAGTAATTCCCGGATTTCTGCCGTCGGTACACATTTAATATCCAAGCTCTGCTCTTTGGATATTGAATCTATACCGACGGATAATTCCCTCGGGGCTTACTTCCGCTGCCGGTTCCTCCGTCCATTTTCGTATCTCCTTTTATAAATATTTTGTGCTATTTTGCATAAAAACACACTTGTATCTTAACTTTATTTATAAATTTTGTCAACCAAAAAGGATATTCATTTTGGATAAATTTCCCCTTAATTAATTGTAAAACAGCCACCACTAAATACTATTACTGTGTATTTGCAATTATCTATATCATTATATTGCTTTACCACTATTAAATCTGCTGTTCATAAAATACTTCTGCTAAGAACAAAGCATTTGCAGGTGCTAAAAAACCTGCCCTACTTCTGTCTTTCACTTCGAATAATTCCCTGATACTTTCAGCATCTCTCTTACCAAGTCCCACTTCAATTATTGTCCCACTCATAATTCTGACCATATTATATAAAAAACCATTTCCATAAAAATGCATATTAATTGTGCCATTTTTCTCTTCAAGAACTATCTTATACACATTTCTGACTGTAGATTTCTTCATCTTCTTATTAGCACAGAAGCTTGCAAAATCGTGTTCTCCCTCTAATATTCTGCATGCCTTTTTCATCATATCAACATTAAGCTTTTCGTCTATCCGATACATATATTTTCTTTCAAATATATTAGCAACTTCACCATTATCTATTCTGTATACATAATGTTTTCCCGTAGCATTAAGTCTTGCGTGAAATCTTTCTTTAACCTGCTCGCCTGTAAGAACTCTTATATCCTTTGGCAGATATTGATTCATCTTTTTAACAAGTTCGTTTATCTCTATCAGATTATGTGTATGAAAATTGATAACCTGTCCAAATGCATTAACACTGGCATCTGTTCTGCCCGATGCGTTTACTTCGATATCCTCTTCTAATATTCTGCTTAACAGTTCTTCAAATTTCTCCTGAATAGTATTATGAGTATTCCCCTGTTTCTGCCAGCCATTGTATTTAGCTCCATCATAAGATACAGTCATTTTAATATTTCTATGATATGTTTTTATGTCTTTTCTAATATTGTTTTTCATTGTTATATCTATTCCTATCTCCATTATTTTTTATGAGGATTTTTCTTTCTTCTTTTACCTGTCACTTCATCAACTTCTAACTTCATAAGTGTAGTCATAGGTATAACTTCTTTACCAAAAGGAAACTCTTCTTTATGATACTGTCTCATTATCTTAACTAAAGCATCATACTTTTCTTTCTCTTTCATTATCTTAATCCTGCCATTGCCTATTACACTTTCATACTCCATTGTGCAGCTATGATTGTCATCATCTGTTATCAATTGATGCTCACAATCCATTTCGAAACTTACATAATTATTCTTCTCAAGTAACTCGTATTTCTTACCTTCATTTGCTCCATGAAAATATAATGTAATCTTTCCATCTATGACATCCATACCGAAATTAAGTGGTAAAATGTATGGATACTTCTCATCATTAATTGCTACTCTGCAAACATCACATTTTCTCATTACTTCAACAATTTTATCAAATTCTTTTATTTCTCTGTCACTTCTTCTCATTGATTATGCCTCCGTTAATTCTTATTTTTATATACATTCATTATTCAACTGTACTTAATAACTCTTATTATACATTAAATATAATAATTGTGTTAACAAATTTAAAAATGCAGATGATAACATCTGCATTACATTTACTTCATTATTTAGTCTTTTTCTTCTTTTCAGGTACTTCTGTAATTCCTACTATCATATCTGCATTAATTAATTTCTTTATCTTTCCATTTGTTTCTACCTTCAGCCAATTATCCTGTATCTCCTGTATAACTCCGGTAAAACCAAATGACGAATCAATCATACTGAATGAGCAATTCTTCCCAATGAAGTCCTTTATAAGTTCTGTAGGCATTTTTCTTCTCTCACCTCTCTTTTTCTTTTTAATAAGCTGTTTAACATATACTTTTCGTTTCTTTTGACTATTATAAATAATAAATAATATAATTACTAAAATTATAAAATAAGAGTTTATTATAAACACCTCTCTCAATGTATGTTTTCATTAATAACTATGTATTTAGATTGTAGCATGAATTTATAATTGGAGCAATACTTTAAAGCCATAATAAGTCTAGCTTATCTGCTCAATCCCATTTATGGCTTTTTAATAATTTTACACATATTAATTGTTATATAACTAATTTCGTGTTAATATATTCACAGCATTTACTACAAAATAGATAGAAATTATATAAAACATGTTTCGGCATGCATAGCTGAAAATCAAATTTATGAGGAATAAAAATGAACTCACATAATCTAAAAAAACATAAGCGTTTATTTATAATTGCCTGTATAGCATTTATATTTGGAATAGGCGGTATTATGGAGATATCAAATTGTTTTATCAAAACAGATACAATTGACGCAGTAGTTGTAAAAGCTTATCAGGGCAGACGAACAGGGCGCAGGGGACGCAGCAAAACCAGAACTCGTTTAATGTATGTTGAATGGACGGATCTTAATGGAAATTCTCATACCAACCGAATTGTTTTTGATCGTGAACATTCACAAGTTGGAGATATTTGTCAAATTCTTGTTGATTCAAAAACACATTCAGAGATTATTTCACATAAACCAGAAAGCATTGTTGTAGCTATATATGGAGCATTTTTCTGTATTTTAGGTTTATGGTTGATGATTATGTGTTTTAAATACGATACAATCAGGATTTTCAAAAAGACTCCCAGAAATTCAATTAAGCATTAACATTATATTGCATCCTTTAAATGTAGAGTTATAGCATTATAGGACAAACATAGAATAGAGGAATATAGACAAAATTATATATCTATGTTCCTCTATATACAAATACTAGATTTTCACTTTGTTTAAGAGCCGAATTCTTTCGAAGTTTAGCAGTTATTTTTTTGCACAGAAAAGGAGCATATCACACTTAGTGCGACAGCTCCAATAAATATTATTCATAATCATATAAGTTCCAAAAATATTTTCTAAATACATACTCTGCTAAATCTTTTACTGTAATTTTTGTATTGTCATTGTCAGGGAATCTGCTGTTAAAATCGTTTTCATATATTGTTGATATACTTCCTGTATCATAGAGCCATTCATCTCTGATTTTAATAATTTTATTATAAATTTTTTCGATAGTTGCACTATCCCAATCCTTTACATTAGTTACATATAAACTCAATGCTTCGTCCGATTTTTCATAACACACATAGCTCTCTGAACCTACATAATATTTATCATCTAATTTATTTATATATCTATACAGTTCTTCTTTATTCTCTTCAATATAATTATCTCCATTTATATAATAATCAAATATTGCAGTTGCTTCTGCATCATAATCATCAATCAATTCCTTATAAACACCTAACATGCACGAATAAATCTGTGCATCACCTACAGGATTTTTGCTAACGCCAAATTCCAGATTATACAACCTAAAATCAGACAAACGAAATTGTATTTATCTTTACTGCAATATATAATATCAGTCTCCATTCCGCAGACATTTTAATGCCCGAGGAATCACGAGTAAAAAAGCAGATTTTGCTCTGTGAAAAAAGCTATTTGTGATGTCTGCTACACAAACAACTGTGTGAAAAATAACCGTATCTACATTATTTTCACGCTAATCCTCATTTCTTCTGTAATTTTCAGAAGAAACAATAATAATACTACTAAAATCGCCTTTTTTTCAAGCAATATCCGAATTGACCTACCGCTTTTCTTACATTCATATTGTTTCGACTTATTTAAATATACACTAATCGTTTTTATTTATTTTTTTGATCAAAAATCTCACAATTAATGCAAATAACAAATAACCAATTATTACAAAAAGATATTTTCTTGCTGATAGTTTCCAGACATTATGCTGCATATAGATAATTAATATGGCTATTACTATATAACAAACAATATACGCCCACTTAATAATCTTCAATATCATTTCCTCCTTAAAATATTAACATATATCTTGTTTTACCTTAAATTTCTCTTACTATACAAATAAACCTTCTAGCGTTGTAATTATATTACATACGCTTGAAGGTTTATAAAATTTTCAAGACACTACAATATATATATTTGTTATTAACTTTTTTATATCTTTTCTTAGAATTTACCTACTGTAGCGGCTTCTTCTACAGAAACTGTGAGCCCCGATAAACACTGGCTTTCCAGCGATTTTGGGGTAGGTAACAGGGTAGGTAAAGTACTAATCATACCGAACCAAATCTACCTATAGCAAATTCTAATATACATCGGTTTCTTTTAATGTACAAATAACTACAATAATATTATACCTCTTACCTACCTATAAATCAACAATTAAGTCAATACTCTATAAAATTTTATTATTCTTCCTATCTAAATCTCATTATATATTCTTTCTTGAAAAGACCGAAATGATAAATAAGAAGCGCTAGTTCCAGATTGTTTTAAATTAGTCTTCATAATCTTTTTTAATGTAGCTAAAAAAGAGTTCCATAAGTCATCTAAAATTAAATCCATTTCATCATAAACACGAGGTTTTCCTTCTGGAAAAAACATTTCAATTAGCAGTCTTTTTCTATCACTTCCTGGTGGGTGTGTTTTAGAAACTATTACTTCGCCTAATTTTATTTCATTGATTTTCTCTTGTAATTCAAGCATACTCATGCATAAATAAATACCCATAAATCGTATCATTTTTCCAAAATCATTATGCCCAATAGCTTCAAGAGTAATATAAGCACCTATAATATCTGCTTCAAACTCATCTTCCCATTCATGACAAACCATCTCTGCCTCTGTTTCAGTTGACACTTTGTTAATATCATTCAGCGAACTATATTTTTTATTCATATGTCCACATAGTGAATGTGCATACTCATGAGCAACAACAAATGTTTCAAATCCATCTACTATGGCTGTTCTAAATATTGAAGACTCGTCAAAATACTGTTTTGCCAAAATTGGAGTTTGACAGAATAGCATACTCCCCATGAAATCATTGTAGCGTTGCTGTATAATAAAATTCTCGTTTAAATACTTTTCCATATATTCATGTGTCAAATTAAAAAGACACATCCCACAATCATCTCTTGGAAACAATATGTTATCAATTATCTTAACCAACAAATATGCACTTATAAAAACAGCATCTGAAATCATAACCAACTTCGTTTTTGAACCAACCAAACAAATTTCTGCTGAAAACTCATATGAAGATACTGTTCCCCATATAGGAAAAAGAAGGTTATCATGTTCTTTTATTCCAAAAACATGAGTAATTTTTTCTTTTATTGCAGGAGTATCTACTTTATCTACACACATTTTTAACATCTGATATGCATAATTTATTTCATATTTAGTCGAAAGCACAAGATTCTTTGAGTTAGACCATACCAAATTCTTAAGAATATCCCTGTAATCTTCTGGAAAATGTTCAAGGTCTTCTTCATGTAAATAATAATTTTCCAATGGTATCCCATTACGTTTCAAATAAGCTAATTGAACACGTTCTAAATACCTATATGCAAATTCTATTTCTTGTTTATTCATTATTTTTTCTTTTAAATTTCATTGTCACAGAGGCTTGCATATTAGCTTTAGCTGTTGCAGCAGAAAAAATTGACACTTCTCCTTCGCTACCAATTGAAAGAGCCAATTCAATTTCATCTAATTCGAATGATGGTGTATCTAAATTAGCTTCTTGACACACTTCAAGAAAATTACTTGCAACAGTAGATATATTTCTTTTCAAAACATCTGCACTAACTGATGTAACTGTAGAAGATGTGGTTTGAAGTATATCTGATAGTTTATTATTGGTCATCCCCATTGAACCCGAAACATCTTCAAAAGTTAAAATTGGTATATTTTTATCCGACATAATATTTCCCTCTTTCTATAATAAATGCATTTCTTATGAAACAAATTTATGATTAAAAATATTATACCACATAATAATTCGATTTGCGAGAAAAAAGCGTTTTTTGTCAATTTAAAGAACACATAATTTAAACTTCTGTATAAAAAGAGGTGGTAGACACAACAATCCACCACCCATTTTTCTTCACGGTATTAAATATATTATTCGCTGTTGATGCTATCTATCTCCAGCTCATCCACCTCATCATTACCTGCTCCGACCTCATCCATCAAATCATCATCAAAAAAGAATCCAGTGAAATCATATAACAGCTTTGGACTAATATAGAAATCATACTGGGTGCTTCCCTTCTTCCTGAAAGCAACTCCAATAGGTAACAACCCTTCAATCATTGCCTGTCTTACAAACTGCTGAGCCTTACCCATAATTTTTGCCACGGCAGTAACCGGAATATTCTTCCCTGAGAACCTAAGTATCGCTTCCTTCATTAGCATCCTCTTTCCCAAACTCAATCTTGCATATCTCATCATATAAATATTTGTGTCCGGTATGCTTATAATGATAATCCGTAACATCTCCCTTTAGGCTATGCCCAATTATAAGCTTTATAGCCCTTTCCCTTAATCCACACATTTCAGCCTGTGAGGCAAAAGTATGTCTTGTGCAGTGTGGTGTAAATCCAACCAGATTCAGCGCATCCATAACATTATGAAACCGTGACTCGTAGGTATCGTATGTAAATGGCTTAAAAGAACTACCATAAGGAATATTCAACAGGAATTCACTATGATAGAGCTCTTTTGCCTGCTGATAGCGAAATGCAACCAACTCCTTAATCTTAGGATGAATGGGAACCATTCTGTCAATACCATTGCTGGTCTTGATACCACCAATGATATAACCCTCATCCAAGAAAACATTCTCCGTTCTTAGAAGCACAAGCTCCTGTGGACGAAATCCGGAATAAATTCCGATTAGAACAATATCCGCAAATGGCACCATCTCATAATATTCCCAAAGCAATTCAACATCAGCAGGACTAAATGGCTTTTTCTTCTTTGCTTTTAATTCAATCTCTGCTAATAACTTATCAATCTTAAATGCCCTTGCCGGATTGGTTAATACCAAATTTCTTTCCAAGGCATAATCAAACATCAGATTACACATAGATTTAATTCGTTCCTGCGTACAGGGTGAAGCATATTTCCTCTGCCCCTTATTCTTTCCACGAGTCTCAATTACATATCCGTGATTCATGGCATCCTTAATATGCCCTGCCCCAATCTGGCGAATCTTCATATAATAAAGGCCGCTACAATATGCATATGCCGAAGTAACTGTTCTAATGGAACTGTCGCTTGAAAGTGTTTCAAAATACTCCGCAGACCACGCCTTATATAAATCCTGAAATGTAGATATTTTGCTTGAAAGATCATATGGTGTTCTGTTGTATTCTGCCAAAGCCTCATCCGCAAGTCCTTTTGTTGGGAATGACCCAATTGACTTGTACCGTACTTGAGGCTTTCCCTTCTTATCTATATAGACTTCTACAGGCACTTTTGCCTTAAATGGATTAAGCTTGTTCTTGGTACGTTCAACAGTTCCCCTTCCATTCCCACGCTTTCTGCTTCCGGGCTTCTTCTGTCGTTTATCGACAGCTCCTATCTTTTTCTCACTTACATAATCGGCTCTCTTATAAGACATTTTTGTTTTTCTCTTATCACCCATAAGGCACGCCTCCCTTTTACTAAGGAAATTGCACCTATTTAGTTTCACAGAAAAACCGTGTGTGCATAATTTCCATCACACATACACGTCCAATATCTTAAATCAGTATCTTTGCTCAGTTAAGTTGCATACATTATCTAAATCCGACAAATCCATACCCTCATATTTCTTCAAGAAGTCATTCAAAGACTCTTTCCTTATTTTAATGCTCCCAAGTTTCAGAGCCGGAAGCAACCCAGCATGAATCAAATCATAGACCTTATGGACATTCACTTTCAGAATCTTCGATACTTCTTTTGCAGTATATAATTCATCCATATGTATGCCCCCTTTCATTAAATTCCATCTCCTGCCCGGCTTCCTCAATCATGTCTTCAATTGCTTCATCCGTAAGCTCATACACACCAAAACATTCCTTTATAAATATGAAGCGAATGGTATTACATTCTCCATCCGGACTATCCGATTGAAAGTTCCATGCTCCACTTACGCCTGTGACAAAGTAATTATATTCTCCAAGTGGCGTGAGTGATAATACAAGTGACAATGGCTCATTCTCACTGTCATTAACCAGTTCCAGATACTCCATACAGACCTGTGCAAATTGAAGGTAACCATAATCCAATCTGTCCTCAAAACATAAATCAATAATCATCCATAATGGTGTGCTGTAAACAGATACTTCTGCATCCTGCGTACTTACAGACTGAACCACCTCTGTATCATCTTCTGCTATAATACGCTGTATTGTCAAGGAACAGGCTGCCTTTGGTATTCCCAATTCATCTCTGCCCTCTAATGCTTCGAATAATACTCTATTCTTCTCCATAATAACTGCTCCTCTCTGTTCTTAAATATGCCATCTCATCCACTTCCAAATAAACAGGCGGATAAGTAAATAGCTTTCTCTCACATTTCATCTTATAAAGCTTTGCCACACAATCCGGTGTTGTTCTTACAAGCTTTTCTTTTAATGCGTATAATTCTTCCTTCAAATGTACATCCGCAATGGAATCCATCACACAACCAAGCTCTTTTACAATATCCTCCTGACTGTCTGATATTAGTAAGTCATTGATGAAGGCTGTTTCGTTAAAACTTAATGTAATACCATCCAAATCATCCAGGATCTGTTTAGATACTCTCTGCACATTCCTTAGAAACATACATTTTTCATTCGCTGTATATTTTCCAAGCCTACTAAACAATGCACTGATTATCGTATTTTTCAAGTGATAATGTTCATTCATTACATAAGTAACAGCCATCTTAAGTAATTTATCTTCCAAGCCAAACCCTGCCAGAACATAGTTAATATACAGTTCCAATGCAACCTGCTCCTGCTGTTCTGTGGTACAATTCCTAGACAGATAAAAGATATTTTCCTTTTCATCATAGAATCCCTGCACCAAGGAATCCCTTAAAGTTTCTTCTGAAATCAATTCCCATGTGGCTCCTGTGAGCTGTGTTATCCTGTCTGCAAATATAACCATTTTCTCTTTGGTAACTGAATTACTCCTCTGTGTACTATCCAAATCAAAACAATTTACATCCCGATACTCCACATGATACACAGACTTATCCGTTGACACCATTTCCCTAATATGAGGAAATAACAACTTTATTGGCTCTGCCTCTTCGCAAACCATATGTCCCATCTGCTCCCATGCCTTTCTGCCACACACCTTTTTAGCGGTTGGCTTTTGTTCATATACAAGTAGCAGGTTGAGGAATGACAGATGCGGATTATTTACTAAGACATTCAGAAAGTTAATTATTCCTTCTTTTGAGGCCGCCGTTTTCACTACAATCATTGCCTTACTTTCCAAATCTGCCATGTTTATCCCCTTTCTGCTGCTTTTTCTGAATCTTCTCAGCTCTCCTTCGTTCCTTTTCAGCAGCCTTTAATGCCTTGGCTCTACGCCTCTTAAAATCATCATCAAGTTCTCTTACCTGCACATCTACAACCTCTTCTACAGGTTCGACCTTAAGCTTTTCATCCAACGAATGCAGCTGTGAATACATCTTTTCCTTAGACTGCTTCTGCTGTTGCTCCAAATCCTGCTCCTGCTTTTCATCATAAGCATAGGCATCCATTACCACATCATAATCAGACACCGTTTCCACTTTTCGTCCTAAAAGTAACGGAGCTGACTTATTACGCCAGTCAAGCAAATGTCTACGCTTCGGAATTCTCTTCACATTGTCGCTTTGGGGCTGTGGTGTACTGTCGTAAATCTCTTCCTCCTGCACTCTACTCATACGACTGATAAAAAGGAAATCCATAAATCGACCAAGTCGTTCTTCCTTTTCATAGACCTGCTCTTCCCTCTTTAGCATTCGTGCCTCCTGCTCCTTCTTTTCCTTTCGCTCCCTCTCCTGCATTTTCCGGATGCGTCTGTAATAGAAAAAGCTGTGAAGCATATCAAAGATACGATACAACAGATACACACCAATAATAATTGCTACAATGGTGTCAAAATAAATGTTGTTAAGAGGTTCGGTAGTTCCTTTAAAACCTCTTGATAAAATTCTGTCTGATAAAGCCATTCCTGTAACTCATAAAAATGTTTCATAGCGTCTGTCCTCCTTTCCTTCGGCTTCAATAGATAAATTGCACCGAAAGAGATGTATAGAGAAATAATTATGCTTATTTATGATTTTTCCAGCTTTAGTATTATTGATGTACCATTCCCACCCGCGCCTTTGGCGCGCCCCTGCCCATCTCCCAGGGGAGGGGCTCTGCGGCCTCTACTCTGCGGCTAACCATTACTTTAACGACTGCTGAAGGTAGTGGGCTTCAAAGACTGCTCCCGATAGTCGCAGACTTTGACCCTACAGGACGCCGGTGAGGCAAACTGCTTCGCAGATTGCCTAAATACAAAAACACAGGCAACAGTTCTTAAGAACCACTACCTGTATTTTTGTATATATAACCTATTCTTTATAATATGTAAGTACACCTGACAATTTTCCATCTGAGCTATGCGATTTCACAGAATATGTAATCTCAAAGGAATCTGCAATAGGTTTTAATAAAATAGCTCCACCAAGCCATTTCTTCTCTAATGCATGCAGTGACTTAATTTTAAATAGATATTCCGATATGGCACCTTCCATTGGAGTAGCAATATATTTTGACAGTTCCCTCTCATAGTCTTCTTCATCAAACATTGGTGTTCCATTAATCCCAGCCGTGCTTCCAAGCCGCTTTTGTTCAAGTATAATATCTTCAACTGAATAACTAATGTCAGCATCATATTGTATATCCGATGTTTGAGTCATCATAAGATATTTTTTCATAATATTCATTTCATAGATTTTACCTTGCAATCCGTCAATCTCTGTATTGAACAAATCTCTTGTTGGCAATATGATTTCTGCTTTTTCTCTATCTATCTCAATTGAAACAGTAATGTCTTCGTCAGCTACTGAAGAATTGTTTATGACTGCTAATGGAAGAAATACCATTCCTTCAAAAGTATCTAGATAATGTCCCCATACTTCTAATTCAGTTATCATATAACTAAGTTCACAAATGGCATTATACTTGCTTATCTCATCATCTGTTCCAATCAAATCATACATAGCTCCGAATGGATTAAAAGAATTTTTCTTTTTTAGATTACCTACACAGAAGAAATCTTCTTCATTTTCTATCTCATATCCAAGTTTCTCTTTAGCAAATTGAATAATATCACCTTTATCGTTATCCGAAATATTTACATCATATTCAGTAAACAGATTAATCGTTTTTACCGGAATCAAATTTCCATTATCAATAACAACCTCTGTATTTGTCTCTGGATCTGACTCCGGATTATCCGCAGATATTATTTCGCTCATTATCTCATTTGTGGATTTTACCAAATGTGTACTTCTAATCTTATCCACTAATATTCTACAACTCTCAATCTGCTGTTGCTTCGCATTAATATATTCTGATTCATTTTTTAAAACATATGGAATTATTCTCTTACAAATTTCCTTTGTAGATTTATCATAACTGCCTAATTGAATATTTGAAAATTGAGGTCGTACTCTTTTTCCATTTTCAAGTATATTTTCAACTGTACCAACAATTATTTCTTTTAACTTTTTCTTTACTTCTCCCTTACTATTACCCTTAAGTGAGTATGTTGCCAATCTATGATGTGCAATATCAAATGGCATACTTCCAGCATCTCCATAATCCGTATTAACAACCAAGATAATATTTTCCCATCCAATAATATTTGCCGCATATCCTAATTCAACAAGAACATTAGGATTAGGCGTAAGTTTTGTTTCGCTCTTTTGATTCCCATCTTTATCTAACGGATGATATTCACATACTGCACTTACATCTGCAATAAATATATCACAGTCTGCAATCTTTGAAAAAATAGTCTGAACAATATCTGGAGAACCAAATTCTCCTTTAGTATCTCTATCTGCATCAATCTCTACAGTATCACGTAATAATCTAACAGCATCCTTTATACTGTCTTGAATAAGATTCCTTGTTTCATTTGCCGGCAAATCCGATTGCCATGAATAAAATATTTTTATTTCTGAATTTGCCATCTCTTCAACTCCTATGCATTTTCATTATTTATGTTGAAATGAATACTTCCATTCTTACAATCTTCGTCTTTAAAAGATAATTTGAACCCTCTATTCTCATAAAACCGATTTCTATTATCTCTTTTTTCATCTGTATCACAATCTACGTTAGACAAACAACCTCCAATAGATGTACACCCTGATTTTCTTCCAATATCAATTAATGTTTCTAACATCATTGTTCCATATCCCTTGTTTTCATAGCTTATATTACTTAAACTAGAATGAAGTTCATAAATATGTATATGAGTCTCGTAAAATTTAGCCTGCAAGAATGGCATATCATTATATCTACAGGCACTATCAGACGAATAAATCCCCATGTTCATAATAAAAATATTCAGGTCACCGCCCATATAAGGACAATTATTTTCATTCAAAACCGGTGTTCTTAAATCCTGTACACATATATAAGTATCCCTTCCATCTCGGTCTTCTTTTATATCATATATTACAGCTCTAGTACCACATAATTTATTTTTCATTTTACTAATAAAAACCTTCTCGTCATTTACTTTGCGTTCAAGTTTTCCTAATTTGTCACAATTAGTATTATAACTGTTCTCTATCTCTTTTAAATACACGTAATCAAATTTTGATAATAATTTAAAAAACATTTTTTCCCTTTCCACATTTATATAAAATTTCTTCTAATACAGCTTATCTACTTCCGCCTCATACACCTTTTCCGTATGCTCATCAAATAATACCCATTCCACCAAATCAAACATTCCCTCATTATCATCAAGAAAACGCTTGACCGTATTTACAGCAATCTTTGCAGCCTGCTCTACCGGGAAATGATAAATGCCTGTAGAAATGGATGGGAATGCGATACTCCTAATTCCATTTTCCATTGCAAGCTTCATGGAATTATAATAGCAACTTGCCAAAAGCTCTGCTTCTTTCTTGCTTCCACCATTCCATACCAGCCCAACTGTATGTATTACGTAATCACAAGGAAGATTGTAGCCTTTGGTAATTTTAGCTTGTCCAGTCTTACAGCCACCAAGTAATCTGCATTCAAACAAAAGCTCTTTTCCGGCAGCTCTGTGTATAGCACCATCCACACCGCCTCCACCTAAAAGACTGGTATTAGCTGCATTCACAATAGCCTGCACATTTGTAATTTTCGTAATATCTCCTCTAACAGTTTTAACCATCTGTTTCACCAACCTTGTCATTCTATATTGTCTCAACTAAGGTGTATTGAATTCGTTCTCGAAAACAATTTCTAACAAATCCCCACACTCGTCACATTGCAAAACTAATTTTGTTACAATTCCATCTTCGCCAACCTCATCATCTATAATGCTTAATTTTTTGCTCTTACAGTTCTTGCATATACATTGTGCCAATGGATCATTCATCTTCTGACGTATATTTTCATATACTCCTACCAATGAAGTAGTTAAAGTAACACAGGTAGATACTTCATAAAAAGTGGCATTTTGTGAATGAGTAATCTTACACGCATAATCCCATGTTGCTTCTGTAAGTTTCTTTATATAACTTCTATAATCACTATTGTCACTACCTGATAAATTGAACCTAACAAAAAGTTCTGCTTTTCTCTTAAAATTAGAGGCTTGAGGTTGTTCTTCCTCTCCAGCCATTTCAGGAGAATATATTGTATTTACTAATTCAATCAATATTTCTCTACACTGAACCCCTATTGCTTGAAAATCTTCAATTTCTTTTGCAGTATCAATAAGTTCCGCAACATTTTTTAACTTTCTGAACAAAGTAGGGGCTATATCTCTATCTAATGTTATGGCACGTACAAAATTTTCGGGTTCATACTCATTATGTGTGGCATATAATCTTTCCATTAAACCCATATGAAATGAATATACTTCATCTGCCGAAAAATAATATGCTTCCTGCGGATACAAGTTCATAGGAACTGTTTCACCTTCTACTACCCACCATGAACCATCTACATCTGTCTTCACATTCCAAACATTAACCTTAACCCCTAAGTCATCAAAAGTATGTTCCGGTTTTGCACTTAATACTTTACATTTATCTTGGCTCTGATCCTCAACATAAGCAGCCACATCTTCATACGTTCTTGACATAATACCCTCTTTTCTATCTTTTATTCTCTATTTTTTTACATAATACTGCTTTTATTCTATCACATTTTTTCATTTTTAACTATGGCATATATCATACACTTACACCTGATTATATTATCGGCACAAACCATAAAAAGAGACAGACAACCATATCAAATATAGTCATCCGTCCCTTTATCCTTACATACTTTTACTTACAATCAGCCTTTTATTATGTTGGCACATCCGCTGTTTCTTCTGCCTTTGCACCATTTCCCTTGCTCTCGCAGAACTGGATATTCTCTACCACAACATCCACAGTAGGGATTTTCATACCATTCTTCTCATAGCTGCCTGTACTCAAATGCCCTTCCACTGCAAACTTTACCCCCTGCTTACCGAATTTCTCCAGAAACTCTGCATTTCTGTCAAAGCCGATACAACGAATGAAATGAGCATTGTTCTCTGCATCCGCATCATTTCCCGGTTCCTGCTTCTTTCTCATTTTATCCACAGCAAGAGAAAATGTTGCCATTTTACCTGCATCCTCTCCCTTGGAATCCATAATTTTCGCATCTCTTGTAAGTCTACCCATTAAAATTACTTTGTTATTTACCATCTGAATTTCCTCCGTTTCTATTGCCTATGCAATGTCTTTTGCTTCTTTTTGTTTCCTTGCCTCTTCACGATGCTTTTCAAGCTCATACTCATGCCTTTCCTTCGGATTGGATGTAAGCAGACGATAGATCTTTGTATCCTTCGGTATGCTTCCACGGAACGGAATTACATTCTTACCTGTATAAATAAGTCCCTGCCCCGGTGGAGAGTTGGTTATGTATTCCAGATTTGTGTCTGATAGGTTCAAAATCCTCTGCAAGTTGATTCTGTCCGGTCCTGCCTGACCTAATATCTGAATGAAATTACAGTTCTGCAACATATCTCTTGCAATCGGACTTTCCAAAATCGGTGTTACATTCTGGCTGATACCCGTAAATACCGCACCATACTTTCTGCCTCTACGCACCATCTCATCCAGTCTGTGAGCAGAATATTCATTCTTGAACAGCAGATAAATCTCATCAATGTAATACCATGTGGTTATGCCAAGCTTTCTGTTCTTCACAATCTCATTCCAGATATGCTCTAAAATAACCAGCATAGCAAGATTCTTCAAACGTTCTCCCACATCCCTTATCTGGAAAATAACAAAACGGTTTGTAATCTCCACATTGGTATGATGTCCGAAGATGGATAACGAACCATCTCCAGTATAGAGTTTTAAGGCATATACCAATTCTCTTGCTTCCGGCTCCTTACGCTTTGATAACACCAAGCGAAGGTCTGTTAATGTCGGCATTTTATAAAGTTATACTTAAATATGTACAATAAATATTAAATAAGAATGTACAAATGT
>ENA-ORMS01000451-ORMS01000451.1-human-gut-metagenome-genome-assembly--contig:-NODE-451-length-41675-cov-5.541470_pt1 | contig 41675 bp, 43 predicted proteins | sample MGYA00242104_ERZ508997 | MGnify/ENA primary metagenome ERZ508997 (study PRJEB26280, sample SAMEA2338704) | human gut metagenome | biome: human gut; feature: human-associated habitat; material: faeces...
AAGGAATTATAGAGATGAATTTTACCGATATTCGCGATTTCACGCTTAATAAGCATCGTAAGGTAGATGATTATCCCTACGGCGGAGGGGCGGGCATGCTTATGCAGGCTCAGCCGGTATATGACTGCTACCATGCGATCGTACAGAGGATTGCAGAAAGCGGAAGAAAGGGTCAGAAGGCCAGAGTAATCTATGTGACGCCCCAGGGAAAAACCTTTCAGCAGCAAATGGCAAAGGAATTTGCCAGGGAGGAAGACCTGATTTTTCTTTGCGGCCACTATGAGGGGATTGACGAAAGAGTCTTAGAGCAGATCGTGACGGATTATGTATCCATAGGAGATTATGTCCTGACGGGAGGAGAGCTTCCGGCCATGGTTATGATGGACGCCATATCCAGAATGGTTCCGGGAGTGCTTAGCAATGAGCAGTCAGGGGAAACAGAAAGCTTCAGCAATGATCTTCTGGAATATCCGCAGTATTCCAGACCGGAAATATGGATGGAAAAGCAGGTGCCTGCAGTGCTGCTTTCGGGAGATCATGAAAAGGTGGATGAATGGAGGCTGGAACAGTCCCTGGAAAGAACAAGAAGGCTTAGACCTGACCTGTATGAAAAGTGGGCTGCGGCGAATCAGGAGTATTTTATTAAGAAGAAAAAAAGAGAGGAGCGGGCAAGAAAAAACGCGCTCCGAAAGCTGAAAAAGAAAGAAAATAACACTTGCAATCACTAGAAGAATGTGATAAATTATTAATGTTGTGAATTGTGATGGTCCTCTGTTACGGTATGTATTAAGAACATCTATAGGAAGAAAGGAAAAGGAAAATGAACGAGATCATTAAGAGCATTGAAGATGCACAGCTTAAGGAAGTTGCAGAATTTAACGTAGGCGATACCGTAAAGGTATACGGTAAGATCAAGGAAGGAAACCGTGAAAGAATCCAGGTCTTTGAAGGAACCGTTTTAAAGAGACAGGGAACCGGCGCAAGAGCAACCTTTACCGTAAGAAAGGCTTCTAACGGCGTAGGCGTAGAAAAGACTTGGCCTTTATATTCTCCTAACGTAGAGAAGATCGAAGTGGTTCGCAAGGGTAAAGTCAGAAGAGCGAAGCTGAACTACTTAAGAAGCCGTGTTGGTAAGAAGGCTAAAGTAAAAGAAGTTGTAAAATAAATCTGAGATTTTGGTGCGGGCTTTTTAAGCCCGCATTTTTTTTCTCCTTTTTTTATGAAATAAAATATGATAGAATAAGAAAGTATGGAAAGGAATGAGACCGGATGGCGAAGCACAAGGGCTTAACTTTTTATGAGAAAAAGAAAAAAATAAGCAAGGAAATGATTCATGAGATCGCCGCTGAAGTTTTTTATTGCATTGCGGCTGTCCTGCTTGCCTTTGTGATCGTTTTTTTGGTGGGAATGAAGATCAGTGTGATCGGCGTTTCCATGGAGCCGTCCCTTCAAAACGGCCAGGAGGTTTTGGTCAACCGGTTTATCTATAAGCTGTTTTCTCCAAGGAGAGGGGATGTGGTGGTTTTCCTTCCTAACGGAAATAAAAATTCTCATTATTACCTGAAAAGGATCATTGGCCTGCCGGGAGAAAAAATCCAGATCATAGGCGGTTATGTGTATGTAAATGGAGAACTTCTGGAGGAAGAGGAATTTTACGATAAAATCGCAGATGCCGGAATTGCGGAAAATGAGATCACACTGGGCAACGATGAATACTTTGTTTTAGGTGACAATAGAAATAACAGCGAGGACAGCCGTTCCGGCAATATCGGCGCTGTGAAAAAAGGCGACATTGCCGGGAAAGCATGGTTTTATATGGGAGGAGCCGAGGAGAAGCTTGGCTTTGTAAAATAACCCGCAGCCACGGCAGAATGAGAGGAATTATGAATTATCAGTGGTATCCGGGACATATGACGAAGGCCAGGAGAATGATGCAGGAGAATATCTCCCTGGTGGATCTTGTAATAGAACTGGTAGATGCCCGCATTCCTATGAGCAGCAGAAATCCAGATATTGATGAGCTTGGAAAGAATAAGGCAAGGATCATTCTTTTAAATAAAGCGGATCTTGCAGACCCTTCCGTAAATGCCAGATGGATGGATTATTTTAAGGAAAAAGGATTTTTTGCACTGGAGATCAACTCAAGGACAGGAGCCGGCGTGCGTAATATTCAGTCCCTGGTGCTGGAAGCCTGTAAGGAAAAGATAGAAAGAGATAAGCGCAGGGGGATTAAAAACAGGCCCATAAGGGCAATGGTAGCAGGAATTCCCAATGTGGGAAAGTCCACCTTTATCAATGCCCTGGCGGGAAAAGCCTGTGCAAAGACCGGAAATAAACCGGGGGTTACCAAGGGAAAGCAGTGGATCCGCCTGAATAAAAGCCTGGAGCTTTTGGATACTCCGGGGATTTTGTGGCCTAAGTTTGAGGATCAGATGGTGGGAGAAAAGCTGGCTTTGATCGGTTCAATCAATGACGAGATCCTTCATGCGGATGAACTGGCAGTAACGCTGCTTGGCTATTTGAAGAGGAAATATCCTCTTTTGCTTGCAGAGCGTTATCCTGTAGCAGAGATAGAGGATCCTTACAGAATGCTGGAAGAGGCGGCGCTTGCAAGAAAATGCCTCGGTAAGGGAGGAGAACCTGATGTGATGAGGGCAGCCGGTATGATCATGGAAGAATTCAGAAGTGGAAAGATCGGCAGGATTACGTTAGAGGATCCGGAGGAGTGGAAGTGAATAAGAGATTAAAGGATATTTTAAGTACAAGTTTATATTTGCTGGCGGTTCTTGTTATGACCTTTCTGGTGGTCACCTATGTAGGACAGAGAACAATGGTCATTGGAAGTTCTATGGAGCCTATGCTCAGTGATGGAGATAATCTGATCGTGGACAAAATCTCCTACCGATTTCATGACCCGCAGCGTTTTGACATTATTGTATTTCCTTTCCGGTATGCTGAAAAGACCTACTACATTAAGAGGATCATCGGTCTGCCCGGGGAAACCGTTTATATTGACGAAGAGGGAACCATTTTTATTGACGGTGCGCCGCTGGAAGAAAACTATGGCAAGGAAGTGATTGCAGATCCAGGCAGGGCGTATGAGCCGATTACCCTGGGAGAAGACGAATATTTTGTTCTGGGGGATAACCGCAATAACAGCTCTGACAGCAGAGATCCCGTGGTAGGAAATATTCACCGGGAGGAGTTTGTGGGGAAAGCCTGGATGAGGATCTGGCCTTTTCCCAAAATGGGAATGATCAAGCATCAGTAAACGAAGAAAGCGTTTGCAGAATGAGGAAAAAAATGGAACAAAAGATCGGTGAAATTAGGGAAATTTTGCAGGCAGCCAGCGTAGACGAGCTGCCTGCTTTTATCGCTGCCCATGAAAAAGATGAAAGAGCCGGTGTACAGGCTCTTATAAACAAAGCGAAAAAAAGGCGTCTGGATTATGAAAAGGAGCTTTTGCGCACAGAAAAAATGAAGGAATATGAGCGGAAATATGCTTCCTTTTCTTATATCTGCGGAATAGACGAGGTGGGAAGAGGCCCTCTTGCAGGCCCTGTTGTAGCGGGAGCCGTGATTCTGCCAAGAGACTGCCGGATTTTATACCTAAATGATTCCAAGCAGCTCTCCGAAAAAAAGAGAGAAGAGCTTTATGAGGTGATTATGGAAAATGCGGTTTCCACAGGACTTGGCTTTGTCTCGCCGGAAAGAATTGACGAGATTAATATTTTGCAGGCTACCTATGAAGCCATGCGCCAGGCCATCGGGAAACTGGAGAAAGAGCCGGATCTCTTATTGAATGATGCCGTAACCATCCCTGGTGTGGAGATCAGGCAGGTTCCCATTATCAAGGGAGACGCCAAAAGCGTTTCCATCGCAGCGGCAAGCATCATTGCCAAGGTAACAAGGGACAGGCTGATGGTGCAGTATGATGAGATTTATCCGGAATACGGTTTTGCCTCCAACAAGGGATATGGAGCAGCGGCGCATTTAGAAGCACTGAAAAAATATGGTCCTACCCCTATCCACCGCAGAAGCTTTCTGAAAAATCTACTGTAATCGTACCTATTGCAGCCTTAGAAGAGGAAGGATGCAAGAACAGGAGAAAACATGAATTTATCTTCTCTGATCGGCCAGATCAACCAAACCTATACAGAAACAGGAATGACAGAGGGAAATGCTGCCTTAGAGCAAAGCCTTCGCAATGGAATGGAGACCATTATGAGCAAAGGCCAGGGGCAGACCGTGGCAGGAGAGGTTTTAAAGCTTCTTGGGGAAGAGGTTCTTTTGTCTATCGGAAAAAATCAGGTTCTGAAAGCGCAGGTAGATGGAGGCATGATGCCTCAGCCTGGCCAGCTTCTTACCTTTCAGATTAAAAACAATAGTGGGAATAAGATTTTGTTATCCCCTCTCTTTGAAAATACCAGCAGTGATCCCAATGTGCTTAAAGCACTTCGGGAAGCAGGGCTGCCTCAGAACGGGAATATGGCAGGCATGGTTCGGGCTATGATGCAGGAGGGGCTGCCCATAGACAGACAATCCCTGTATCAGATGAACAGACTTATGGGTGCAAATCCGCAGACTCCTGTGGAAACGCTTTCCAGAATGCAGAAGCTGCAGATCCCTGTAACTGCTGAAAATATCCAGCAGTTTGAACACTATCAAAATCTGGAGCATCAGCTCCTTTCCAGTATAACGGATCTTACGGAAGGGTTCGGACAAAGTATCGGACAAATGCTTGGAACACAGGATCCTGAAAAGGGGATTTCCTTTTTTGAAAATATCCTGAAAATCTTTTCGGGACAGGAAAATGCCGGCGGGGAAGAAATAAGCGGCTTTACTGATGGGGATGACCAGACTGTGGTACAGCAAAACGGGGAAAAGAGCGAAAACCAGACGGTACAGGAAAACGGAAAGGAACTTAGGGAAACCTTATCAGAAGGGGAATTGCAAAATCTTTCCAGATCATACAGACAGGCGGGAGCGCCAGCTTCTCTGGTAAAAGAGATTTTAACCGGCAATATCACGGGAAAACAGCTTTTTGAACAGACGCAAGGCCTGCTGACGCAGGAGCAGCTTCCAGAGAAAGAAAAGCTTCTTTCTGTTATGGAGGGCAGGGAATTTAAACAGATTCTGAAAGGAGAGCTGAAGGGACGGTTTTTACTGGAACCGGAGGAAGTAGGACAGGAGCATAGTGTGGAACGTCTTTACGAACGGATGAATACACAGCTCAGGCAGCTATCCAGAGCCCTTTCTGAGGCGGGGGCAGAAGGAACACCGCTTGCCAAAACAGTTTCCAATCTGTCCGGGAACCTGGAGTTTATGCATCAGCTTAACCAGATGTTTACTTATATCCAGCTTCCCCTTAAGATGCAGAACCAAAATGCAAATGGAGAGCTGTTTGTTTATACCAACAAGAAAAGTCTCGCAAAAAAGGATGGCGCTGTGAGCGCGCTGCTTCACCTGGATATGGAAAACCTGGGCAGTGTGGATGTCCATGTAACTTTGCGGGAAGAAAAGGTTTCCACCAAGTTTTATTTGAAGGATGACGCAGCGCTGGATCTGGTAGAGGCTCATATTGACATGCTGAATGAAAGATTGCAAAAAAGAGGATATTTATTTCAGGCCGAGTTTTTACAGTCTCCGGATGAAAAGAATGTGGTTACAGAAATTCTTTCCAAGGGCAGCGGCGTGAAGGTCCTTTCCGGACGTTCCTTTGATGCCAGGGCATAGCCAGTGGAGATAAGATAAATGTGGGAGATGGAAGGATGGAACAGCAAAAAAAAGAAAAGATCAAACAGGCAGTAGCCCTTTCCTATGATCCCAAGGACAATGCACCTACGGTGATCGCCAGCGGAAAGGGAGCTTTAGCGGAAAGAATTATTGAAAAAGCAAAAGAAGCAAATGTACCGCTTCACAGAGATGATAAGCTGGCAGATACTCTGTCCAGGTTAGAGATCGGAGAAATGATCCCTCCGGAGCTTTATGAGGTGGTAGCAGAAATCCTGGTGTTTGTGGATGCCATGGATAAAATAAAGGCAAAGATGGATCGAGCAGATGCAAAATAAAAGAGAAAAAGGTTCAGAATACGAAAGGAAAGCGGCAGCCTATCTGGAACAACAGGGCTTTCAAACGCTTTCCTTTCATTTTAGCTGCAGACAGGGAGAGATCGATCTGATCGGGATAGAGAAGGATGAGCTGGTGTTTGTGGAAGTGAAGTATCGCAGAACTTCTGCAATGGGTTTTCCGGAGGAAGCGGTGGATCAGATAAAGCAGGAACGGATCTGCAGATGCAGCAGTCTGTTTCTTTTGAAACATCCTGAATACAGACATCTGCAGGTGCGCTATGATGTTGTGGCCATCTGCGGAGAGGAGTACCGGTGGTACCGAAATGCCTTCCCTTATACAGTGGGAAGGGGAAAACGCAGCTGGTAACAATATAGATGTAAACAGTGTGACAGGAAGGAAAGAAAGAGAATGGAATGGATACGGAAAAGAAATGGAGAATTGCCCATGCAGGTTAACACCTGCGGAGAGGTCGCATACCTGACGTTTCCTCTGCTGGAAGAAACCAGAATGGTAGATCATCTTTTTTCTACCAGACTTGGCGGAGCCAGCAAGGGAATTTATTCTTCCATGAATTTAAGCTATACAAGAGGGGACTTGAAGGAAGCAGTAGATGAAAATTTTAAAAGGATCGCCGGTATTTTCGGAAAAACGCCGGATCATATCGTATGCTCCAAGCAGACCCATACCACAAATGTGCGGAAGGTAACGCAAAAAGACTGTGGCAAAGGCGTTACCAGGCCCCTGGATTATACGGATGTGGATGGTCTGATTACAAATGAGGAGGGCGTGATCCTTGCCACCTTTTTTGCGGACTGCGTTCCCCTTTATTTTGTGGATGTTAAGCAAAGAGCCATCGGGCTTTCGCATTCCGGCTGGCGGGGAACTGTGCAGAGAATGGGACAAAAGACCCTTCTTGCCATGAAGGAGGCTTATGGAACACAGGCAGAGGATGTGTATGCTGCCATCGGCCCGTCTATCTGCGGGGACTGCTACGAGGTCGGAGAGGAAGTGGCCGAAGCGTTTTATAAGGAATTTGGAGCGGCCGCAGAGGCCATGCTGAGAAAAGGGAAGCGGGAAGGAAAGTACGATCTTGATCTGTGGAAGGCAAATGAAACGGTTCTTCTGGAAAGCGGGATTAAGAGAGAACACCTGGAGATCACAGATCTGTGTACCTGCTGCAACAGGGAGCTTTTGTTTTCCCACAGGGCAAGCAATGGAAAGCGGGGAAATCTGGGCGCATTTATGGAATTAAGAAAGTCTTAACTTTTTCCGTAAGGAACACTTAACATTTATATGGTTTACTTAAACTATCAAAAGGAGCTTACCATGACGAATATTTTAGTATGCGATGATGATAAGGAAATAGTGGATGCCATTGAGATCTATTTAAACCAGGAAGGATTTCAGGTTTTTAAGGCCTATGACGGGGAGCAGGCGATCAAAATGTTAAAGGAGCAGAACGTTCAGCTCCTGATCATTGATATTATGATGCCGAAGCTGGACGGAATCCATGCCACTTTGAAGATCAGGGAGTACAGCAGCATTCCGATCATTTTCCTTTCTGCAAAGTCGGAGGATACAGACAAAATCCTGGGACTGAACATCGGGGCAGACGATTATGTGACCAAGCCCTTCAATCCTTTAGAGCTTGTGGCAAGGGTAAAATCCAATCTCAGAAGATATACACAGCTTGGAAACCTGAATGTTGACAACAATGCCCTTTTCAAAGCAGGAGGCTTGTGCATCAATGATGAGACCAAGGAGGTCACCGTGGATGGCGAAAGCGTAAAGCTGACGCCCATCGAGTATAATATCCTGCTTCTTCTTGTAAAAAATCAGGGAAAGGTCTTTTCCATTGACCAGATTTATGAAAACATCTGGAATGAGGAAGCGATCGGTGCAGATAATACGGTAGCTGTCCATATTCGCCATATCAGGGAAAAAATTGAAATCAACCCAAAGGAGCCAAGGTATTTGAAAGTGGTCTGGGGGGTAGGCTACAAGATTGAAAAACAGTAGGAAAGGTTGATCCGAAATGGAAACGGAAAAAAAGCAAAAGAAAAGAAACAGTACCAGAAAGGGAAATGTTCTGCTGCATATCCTTTTGCATATTTCCCTTGTGGCAGCGGCAGTTCTTGCAGTAGTCGTGCTTGTATGCTCTTATGTCGCAGTGGACACAAAGAAGGGAACCATGCTGTATCGGCTGGACGGAGAGGGAAGCGGAAGCGGCTTTGAGGAATCCGGTGCTTTTGATCAGATCCTGGGAAACAGTATTACGGACATCATCTGCTTTGGAGCGATCAGAGGGCAGATGGAAACAGAGGGTGAGTTTGACACCAAAAAGGTAGTGGATGTGACTGCCTTTGCCGGAAGATACAGTGGTCTTCCGTCGGAATATATTACGGCAGATTATTATCTGGATGATCTGATCAAGTGGTCTCAGAACGGCTTTGAGTATTCTGAGGTTGCCATGACGGCACAGCAGGCAGATCAGTTTCTGCAGCAGAATAACAGGATCACTTATGTGAACTTAAATACAGGAGTTTATAATGGGGGAACGGTCAGTTATCTGAATTCCGACCTGGAAGGGGCGGTGAAAGTAAAAGATGTATCCGGCAACAGCCTTATGGAAGGTGGATCCGGCAGGGAGGACTGCACCGCCACAATCCTTAAAAACCGGTATCATACGGTGGAGGGCAAAAACATTGAAGATTATGTGGCTGACTGGGAGGAATACTATGATCTGTGCAGCCATCTGACCAAGGCGGCAGACGATCTTGCTACGAATTATGAGGAATATCTAAAATACCAGGAACTTTATGGCGCAGGAAAAAGCAACGTGGTTTACTTTATCCGCAAGACCATAGGAGATCAGGTGATCGTTTACACGAATATGAACACGAAAAGCAAAGAGCTTCAGGCGCTGAAAAAGCAGCTTGCAGCTGTCTGCGGAAAGTATGTGTATTATGATCCGGCTGGAATGAAGTATGATACCAATACCAAAATCGAGGAAGCTACCCTCCGCTATGTTCTGAACGGATATGAATACGCTTATCCGGAGGATACCCAGGTAATGATCGGGGTAGACCTTTCCTATCCTGTTAAGGATAATTTTTCCAAGGGGAATGGGGAATTTGAACGGTATGTGCCCAATAGGATCCAGTATGTGGGAGGCGCTGTTTTCTTTGCACTGCTTTATGTACTGCTTATGGTGCTTCTGACAAAACAGGAGGGCGTTGTTGGGCAAAAGGAAACCGGTGAACTTATCATAAGGCTGCATAAGGAGGATCGGATTTTTACAGAGGTAATGATCCTGCTGGCCTGTGGGATCGGAGTGCTCCTTGCAAAGGCAGGAGGTCTTTTGGCAAATGAGATCACAGGGGAGACCAGGGACAGCGTAATTCTTCTTCTGACGGCCTGTGCATCATTTCTGATCAGCCTATTCATTTCCTTCTTTTATTTCAGCTTTGTGCGGAGATGGAAGGCGGGAACCCTGTGGAAGAACAGTCTTTTAAGAAAGGGCGGTCAAAGGCTGATAAAATGGATCGGAGGGCTTTATGCAAACGGAGGCGCTGTGCTTCGGGTATGGCTTCCCTTTGGAGTGTTTGTCCTGCTTAACGGCCTGTTCCTATCGCTTTTGTTTGGAGACGGAGGGAAAGCGTCAAAGATCTTGATATTCCTGCTTCTGCTTTTGTTTGATGGGATATGCGGCGCCATACTTTATCGGTCAGCGGTTTCCAGGAAAAAGATCCTTTACGGCATCCGCAAGATCAATGAAGGCGATCTGGAGCAGAAGATCGAAGAACAGGGAATGTATGGCGATGATCTGGTGATGGCAAGAGCAGTGAACCACATTGGAGACAGCGTGCGCGCAGCAGTGGAAACCAGTATGAAGGATGAACGGTTGAAGGCAGATCTGATCACCAACGTTTCCCATGACATCAAGACGCCTCTCACCTCCATTATCAATTATGTGGATCTGATCAAGAGAGAGAATATAAGCGATCCCAAAATACGGGAATACATTGAGGTGCTTGACACAAAGAGCCAGAGGCTCAAACAGCTTACGGATGATCTGGTGGAAGCCTCCAAGATCTCCTCAGGGAACATTGTCCTGCAATGGGAAAAGATCAATCTTGTGGAGCTTTTAAATCAGACCATAGGAGAGTTTTCCGAGAAGTTTGGGGAAAAGGCGCTGATCCCTGTACTCAGAACGCCTCAGAATGTGATCTGCATCCTGGCAGACAGCAGGCGGATCTGGCGGGTGGTTGAGAACTTGTTTAACAACATCTGCAAATATGCCCTTGAGGGAACCAGGGTTTATATAGACCTGGAGCTTTTGGCAGATGACCAAAAGGAGCAGTATGTCAGACTTTCTATCAAAAATATTTCTGAGAAGCCTTTGAAGGTTCAGGCAAGTGAACTGACGGAGCGGTTTATAAGAGGGGATGAATCCAGGACAACAGAAGGAAGCGGACTGGGACTTTCCATTGCCAAGAACCTGACGGAAATCCAGAAGGGAAAATTTGAGATCGCAGTAGACGGGGATCTGTTTAAGGTGAACCTGACCTTCCCACTGCTGACAGAAATCAAATAGACAAATTGTAACGGTAGTTTTCTATAAAAAAAGAGTCGGCACAATAAGGTGCCGGCTCTTTTACTACATAAGAAAATTTAAAACTGAATATCCTCATCCCGGTTATTGTACTTGGCCAGGATCTCATGGATCTTTTCCGTTGGAGTATATACGTTGGACATAGAAGAATCGTGGTTCATAAAATCAATGATGGAAGCCAGGAACTTGCTCATATCTGCTTCTACATAGTAGGGGCGGAGCTTCAGCTCAGGGATCTGATAAGTCAGGTTGGTGGTGATCACCTTGTCGAAGTAGCACTTCTCGTAGGCTTCATCAAAACGATCCAGTCCATCAGTAAACAGACCAAAGGTACAGCAGATGTAAACATGCTTTGCATTCATTTCCTTTAACTGCTTTGCAGTATCGATCATGCTTCCGCCGGAAGAAATCATATCGTCAATGATAATGACATCCTTACCGTCAATGTTGTCTCCGAGAAACTCATGGGCAACAATGGGATTTTTTCCGTTGACAACGGTGGAATAGTCCCGGCGCTTATAGAACATTCCGGTGTCAACACCAAGAACGTTCGCAAAATACACGGCTCTGTCAAGAGCGCCCTCGTCAGGACTGATTACGATCAGATGCTCCTTGTCGATCAAAAGGTTTGTTTCCGTGTGGAGAAGCGCACGGATAAACTGATAGGGAGGAGTGAAGTTGTCAAAACCGCACAAAGGCTCTGCGTTCTGCACCCGGGGATCATGGGCATCAAAGGTGATAAAATTAGAAACGCCCATATTGCTCAGTTCCTCAATGGCGTAAGCGCAGTCAAGGGATTCCCGGCCGTTTCTCTTATGCTGGCGCCCCTCGTACAAAAAGGGCATGATCACATTGATTCTGTGTGCTTTTCCGTTGACAGCGGCAATAATACGTTTTAAATCCTGATAATGATCGTCAGGAGATTTATAATTGATATAACCATTCATGGTATAGGGAATACTGTGATTACAAACATCTACAAGAATAAAGAGATCTTTTCCACGGACGGATTCGGAAATGACAGCCTTGCCTTCACCGGAACCGAAGCGGCAACAGGAGGCATCTACAATAAAATTATCGGACACATATCCCTCAAAAGCAGGATCGTTTTTGGCAATGTTTTTGACGTCCCGTCTGAAATGAACCAGGTGATTGTTGACGCTCTGGCCAAGCTTTATGGCAGAGTCTAAAACGATAAGCTTTAGGGGAGCTACCGGAATAGCAGCCTCCAGTTCTGATAAATTAGGCATGACAACCTCCGAAGTAAAATGTAGTTAAATACCAATTTATTTTATATCATTATGCTAGTGACACGTCAAGGAAATTCTTGTAAAATAGACTGGTATGGAAGGAACTAGAAATAATGAAGAAAAAAGAAAAGGGACATTTAATAGAGAAGGTTGAGCCGGGCAGTATTGCAGAAGAACTTGAGATCACAAAGGGCGACAGGCTTCTTGCCATAAATGACGAAGAGATCACGGATATCTTTGACTATCAGTATTATGTGGAAAATGAATATCTTGAGGTGCTGGTGGAAAAGCCGGATGGAGAGCAGTGGCTTCTGCAGGTGGATAAGGACGAGGATGAGGATCTGGGCATTGTGTTTGAAAACGGTCTTATGGATGACTACAGATCCTGCCATAATAAATGCATTTTCTGCTTTATTGACCAGATGCCAAAAGGAATGCGGGAAACGCTTTATTTTAAGGATGACGATTCCAGGCTTTCCTTTCTGCAGGGCAATTATGTGACCCTTACCAACATGTCAGACCACGATCTTGACCGGATCATCAAATATCATTTGTCGCCCATCAATGTGTCCTTTCAGACCATGAACCCGGAGCTGAGATGCAAAATGTTAAATAACCGCTTTGCGGGAGAAGCCCTGAAAAAGGTTGACAAGCTGTACCGGGCAGGGATTACCATGAACGGTCAGATCGTTTTGTGCAAGGGGATCAATGACGGGAAGGAACTGGAATTCAGCATTCAAAAGCTGATGGAATATATTCCGGTGTTAGAAAGCGTATCCGTGGTTCCGGTAGGACTTTCCAGATACCGGGAGGGGCTATACCCCTTAGAGCCCTTTGAAAAGGAGGATGCCTGTCAGGTCATTGACCTGATCGAGGGCTTCCAGAAGATCTGCATGGAACAGCACGGGATCCATTTTGTACAGGCCAGTGATGAATGGTACATTCTTGCGGAAAGAGAATTGCCTCCGGAAGAAAATTATGACGGGTATCTTCAGCTTGAAAACGGAGTAGGCATGATGAGGCTTTTGCTGACAGAGTTTGAGGATGCCATGATGCAGAGGAAAGAAAAGGGCATGGATCATCTTTCCAGAAGCAGGGAGGTCTCCATGGTCACAGGAAGGCTTGCTTATCCTTATATTTTGAGGATGGCACAGCAGATGGAACAGCAGATCGGCGGCCTTAAGATCCATGTTTATGAGATCATCAACTACTTTTTTGGCGAGAGGATTACGGTATCAGGACTTCTCACAGGAGGAGATATCAAGCAGCAGCTTTCCGGAAAGGAACTGGGAGAGGTGCTTTTGCTCCCGGAAAATATCCTGCGGAGCGGAGAGGATGTTTTCCTGGATGACGTAAGGATTCCGGAGCTGGAAAAGGCTTTACAAGTAAAAATAGATATTGTAAAATCAAGCGGATATGACTTTGTAAGCACCGTTTTAGGAGAATAGAAGATGAGTAAGAATAAAAAGCCCATAGTGGCAGTTGTGGGAAGACCCAATGTAGGAAAATCGACCCTGTTTAACGCGCTGGCAGGACAGAGGATTTCCATTGTAAAGGATACGCCCGGAATCACAAGAGACAGAATCTATGCAGATGTGTCCTGGCTGGATAAGCAGTTTACCCTGATCGACACCGGCGGAATTGAACCGGACAGTAAGGATGTGATCCTTTCCCAGATGCGGGAGCAGGCGCAGATCGCCATTGACACGGCAGATGTGATCCTGTTCATGGTAGACGTAAAGCAGGGGCTTGTGGATGCGGACAGCCGTGTGGCGGAAATGCTGCGCAGATCCGCAAAGCCGGTGCTCCTGGTAGTAAATAAAGTCGATAATCTGGAAAAGTACATGGCAGATGTATATGAATTCTATAATCTTGGAATTGGCGATCCTCATCCGATTTCCGCGGCAAATCAAATGGGGATCGGCGATCTTTTGGATGAGGTGATCGGCTATTTCGGCGACTTTGACGGAATGGATGAGGAGGACGAAAGAATACGGGTGGCCATTGTAGGAAAGCCCAATGTAGGAAAGTCATCCCTGATCAACAAGCTGATCGGCGAAAACAGACTGATTGTCTCTGATATTGCAGGAACCACAAGAGATGCAGTGGATACTCCTGTGATGCATCACGGGAAGGAATACATTTTTATTGACACGGCAGGACTCAGGCGTAAAAATAAGATCAAGGAAGAACTGGAGCACTATATGATCGTAAGAACGGTAAGCGCAGTGGAACGCGCGGACATCGTGGTGCTTCTGATCGACGCCAAGGAAGGGGTAACCGAGCAGGATGCCAAGATCGCCGGGATTGCCCATGACAGAGGAAAGGCGGTCATTATAGCTGTAAACAAATGGGATGCCATTGAAAAAAATGACAAGACGGTCAATGAATATACAGCCAAGATCCGAAATGTCCTTTCTTATATGCCTTATGCAGAAATTCTGTTTATATCTGCCCAGACAGGGCAGAGGCTGCCGAAGCTTTTTGAAATGATTGAAACCGTAAGCGAGAACCATTCGCTCAGGATCGCCACAGGAGTACTGAACGAGATCATGAGTGAGGCCGTGGCAATGCAGCAGCCCCCGTCAGACAAGGGCAAACGGCTCCGCCTTTATTACATTACCCAGGTGGGCGTGAAGCCGCCGACTTTTGTGATCTTCGTTAACGATAAGGAACTGATGCATTTTTCTTATACCAGATATATTGAAAACCAGATCAGGGAGGCCTTTGGGTTCAGAGGAACTCCGCTGCGGTTTATCATAAGAGAAAGAAATGAGGGAAAATAAAAGTGGAACGCATTGTTTGTATTTTGATCGGGTATGTATTTGGACTCTTTCAAACTTCCTTTTTCTACGGAAAAATGAAAGGGATCGATATCAGGGAGCATGGCAGCGGAAACGCAGGTACCACAAATACAATCAGAGTTTTGGGAACAAAGGCAGGGTTACTTGTTCTGGCAGGAGATATTCTGAAATGTATCCTGGCAATCCTGCTCTGCGGGGCGCTGTTTGACGCTTCCCATCCGCAGGAGGTCTATCTTTTAAAGCTGTACGCTGCGGCCGGGGCAATTTTGGGACACAATTTCCCGTTTTACCTGCACTTTAAGGGAGGAAAAGGAATTGCTGCAACAGCAGGGCTGATCCTGGCATTCCATCCTTATTTTATTCCGGCAGGCGTGATCCTTTTCTTTGGCGCTTTCCTGACAACGCATTATGTGTCCCTGGGGTCTTTGCTTGTCTATGCAGGACTGATGATCCAGATGGTTGTTTGCGGCCAGATGGGCCTGTTTCATGCGCCCCAGGCGATTTTAAATGAAATGTATATCCTGACAGCGCTTCTTACAGCACTGGCATATTATAAGCACAGGGAAAATATTGTAAGGCTTGTAAAGGGGCAGGAAAGAAAAACATATTTAACCAAGAAAAAGAAAGGGGACTAATATGGAAAAGGTTGGAATTATCGGTGCCGGAAGCTGGGGAACGGCGCTGGCATGGCTTTTAAGCAATAATGGCTGTGAGGTCACAGTTTTTTCCGTGATGGAAGACGAGATCAAGATGCTGAAGGAGTGTCACGAGCAGCTGGATAAGCTTCCGGGCGTGATCCTGCCGGAGGATATGATCTTTACCACAGATCTGGAGGAAGCAATAAACGGAAAGGATGTGCTGGTTCTTGCAGTTCCTTCTCCCTTTACCAGAAGCACTGCGGCAAAAATGGCTCCTTACATAAAGGAAGGGCAAAAGATCGTAAGCGTTGCAAAGGGCATTGAAGAAAAAACGCTTATGACGCTTTCGGAGATTATTGAACAGGAGATCCCGGCTGCAGATGTGGCGGTTCTTTCCGGCCCGTCCCATGCAGAAGAGGTTGGAAAGGGAATTCCGACAACCATCGTAGTGGGGGCTAAAACAAAGGAAACCGCAGAGTATCTGCAAAACCTCTTTATGAGCCAGGTGTTCCGTGTTTATACCAGCTCTGATATGCTGGGGATAGAACTGGGGGCAGCCCTGAAAAATGTTGTGGCGCTTGCCGCCGGAATTGCCGATGGACTTGGCTATGGAGACAATACCAAGGCAGCCCTGATCACCAGGGGCATTGCAGAGATCGCAAGGCTGGGCCTTCAGATGGGCGGAAGACTGGAAACCTTTTATGGCCTGACAGGCATTGGCGACCTGATCGTGACCTGTGCGTCCATGCATTCCCGCAACCGGAGAGCCGGGATTTTGATCGGCAAGGGAGCAACCATGGAAGAGGCCATGAAAGAGGTCAAGATGGTGGTGGAGGGCGTTTATTCCGCAAAGGCAGGTTATGCCCTTTCCCAAAAATATCAGGTCAGCATGCCTATCATTGAGCAGGTAAATCAGGTTTTGTTTGAAGGAAAAGCGCCTGCAGAGGCGGTAAAGGAACTGATGCTCCGTGACAAAAAGGTAGAAAACATTGACTTAAGACAGTTAAATCAAAGTAATGCAGCACTTCCTTGGTAAGTACCCGGATGTGCTGCCTTGGCACATAAGGGAAAAATAATTGTTGAACTTTAAAACATTTTGTTATAAAGTAATTAGGTAATTTATTAAAGCGCAGGAAGAAAGTCATGATACTTTTTGCGCAAACACACAATCAGGAGGAGAGAAATGAAAAAGTTTTTGAGCCTTTTCGTCGTATCTGCTATGGTCGTTTCCCTTTGTGCATGCGGAAGCACGTCAAATAGCGGAAATGCAGATGCTGCAGATGCAACGGAAGAAACCGCAACCGAAACCACGGAAGCTGAAACCGAGGACAGCACACAGGCAGAAGAAACAGCAGATGGCGAAGCAACAGATGGCGAAGCAGCAGCAACAGGCGTTATGCCGGCTATTGCAAAGGAAGACATCAAGGTTGGCGTAATCCACATTACAGATCCTGCAGAGGGAAGTGGATATACTTACACACATGACCTTGGCATTCAGGGAATGCAGAAGAACATTGGACTGGATGACAGCCAGATCGTTCGTAAGAACAATGTAAGCGACTCTGATGCAACCGCTATTGAAAATGCAATGCGTGAGTGCGTAGAGGAAGGCTGCAACATTATTTTTGCAACAAGCTGGGGCTTTATGGATACCTGTGAAGCACTTGCAGAGGAATATCCCGATGTGATCTTTTCACATGGTACCGGCTATAAATCAAATGGCGTAAACTTCAATAACTATTTCGGAAGAATTTATCAGGCAAGATACCTTGCAGGAATTGCTGCAGGTATGAAGACCGAGAGCAACAAGCTTGGTTATGTAGCTGCTATGGGTCAGGAGAACTCTGAGGTAACTGGCGGTATCAACGCATTTGCAATGGGCGCTTACTCCGTAAATCCTGATTGTGAAGTATATGTAAAGGTTACAAACAGCTGGTTCGATCCCGAAGGAGAAACACAGGCAGCACAGGCACTTGTTGACCTTGGATGTGATGTGATCGCACAGCACTGTGATACACCGAACCCTCAGACCGTTGCAGAGCAGAACGGCGTATGGGGCGTTGGATATAACTCCGATATGTCCAAGGATGCTCCGGGTGCTGTCCTGACATCCGTAATGTGGGATTGGTCCGTATATTATACCTACGCAGTACAGTCTGTAATTGACGGTACATGGACCGGCGAAAATTACTTCGGCGGCATGGCTGACGGCCTTGTAGATATCGCACCTTTGTCTGATATCTGCGCAGAAGGCACCCAGGAAGCTGTTGATGCTGCAAGAAAGCAGATCACAGAAGAAGGCTTCAATGTATTTGACGGCGTAATCGAGACCAATGACGGAAGCACCGTAGGCGAGGAAGGTTCTACCTTAAGTGATTCCGATATCACAGGAAATATGAACTGGTATTTCAAGAACGTTGTAGTTAAATAAGAGAAAGCTTCATATTGGGCGGTCATGAAATGGCCGCCCATTTTTGTCTAGTTAATGATTGGCCGGATAAAATAATACAGGGGGAGGATGGCATGGCAGAACAGGCAAAAGAAACCTATGCGATCGAATGTAAAAAGATAACCAAAAAATTTGGAACGGTTATAGCCAATGATGAAATTGATCTGAATGTCAGATATGGAGAAATCCTGGCGTTACTTGGAGAAAACGGTTCCGGAAAGACCACACTTATGAATATGCTGTCCGGCATCTACCATCCGGATGGCGGTCAGATTTATATCGGCGGACAGGCAGTCAAGATCAATTCTCCTGTAGACGCCATGAACCTGGGAATTGGAATGATCCATCAGCATTTTAAGCTGGTAGAGGCATTCAGGGCAATGGACAACATTGTCCTTGGTACCAAAGGAAAAAAAGAAAAAGCAAAGGTCACAAGCGAAAAGATCAAAGCGATCAGCGAGACCTATGGACTTGAAATCGAACCGGAAAAATACGTCAGCGATATGAGCGTGTCAGAAAAGCAGACCGTTGAGATTTTGAAGGTATTATATAAAGGGGCGGAGATCCTGATTTTGGATGAGCCTACAGCAGTGCTCACGCCGCAGGAAACGGAAAAGCTGTTCCATATTCTGCGTAAGATGAAGGCAAGGGGCTGCGCAATCATTATTATTACACATAAGCTGCAGGAGGTGCTTTCCATCAGTGACAGAGTGACCATTCTGCGGAAAGGAAAGAGTATTGAAACGGTGGATACGGCTTCCTGTGACGCCAGAAAGCTTACAGAGCTTATGGTAGGAAGACCGGTGAGCCTGGAAATAGAACGGCCTGTGATGCCGGATTGCGAGACCATTCTGAAGGTGGTGGATCTGAGCGTTCAGAAGGCGGACGGTTCTGTTGCCATTGACGATATTTCCTTTGAGATCAAAAAGGGAGAGATCCTGGGAGTGGCAGGAGTGGCCGGAAGCGGACAGAAGGAGCTTTGCGAAACCATTGCAGGACTTTTGCAGGCGCAAAAAGGAGCTATTTTGTTCCATAAGGAAAACCTCCTTGGCAAGACCCCTTCGGAGATCATTGAAAAGGGCGTGAGCATGAGCTTTGTCCCGGAGGATCGTCTGGGAATGGGACTGGTTGCTTCCATGGGAATGACAGACAATATGCTGCTGAAAAGCTATCAGAAGGGAAAGGGGCCGTTTATCAGCAGAAAGCCTGCTAAGGAGCTGGCAGAACGACTGATCGAAAAGCTGGACATTTCTACTCCGGGGACAGAAACTCCGGTCAGACTGTTAAGCGGCGGTAATGTACAGAAGGTTTTGCTGGGAAGGGAAATCGAGTCTTCCCCGGCTGTGCTGATCACAGCCTATCCCGTAAGAGGACTGGACATTAATTCCTCCTATACGGTTTATGATCTTTTAAATGAGCAGAAAAAGAAAAACGTAGCGGTCATGTATATCGGCGAGGATCTGGACGTTCTGCTTGAACTTTCCGACAGGATCATGGTACTGTGCCATGGAAAGATCACAGGTATTGTAGATGCGGCCAAGGCCACAAAAGAAGAGATCGGTATGCTGATGACCGGGGAAACCGCAGAGGATACCACAGGAAAGGAGGAGGCATAAATGAGCAGTGCGGAATATAAGCAAAAGGAGCCGCTGCTCCGTATTGAAAAGAAGGCAGAGCTTCCCTCCAAAAAAATATTGCTGCTTCGCCTTTTGGCAGTGGTGCTTTCCCTGATCGCAGGGGGGATCTTTATTGCCTGTGTGGGACAGAATCCTTTTGTGATCTATGCAACGATCCTGTCGGGGGCTTGCAGAAGCGTGATGGCATTTCAGGGAACTATTAAGATCATGATCCCTCTGCTGATCAGCTCTCTCGGAGTGACCCTTGCCTTTAAAATGAAATTCTGGAATATCGGAGCAGAGGGGCAGATCATTTTCGGCGCCACCTGTGCGACCTTCTTTGCACTGTTCTGCTCAGGCATGAACCATGTGCTTTTGGTGATCATTATGTTTCTGGCAGGCTTTTTAGGCGGCGGCCTGTGGGGGCTTTTACCGGCGGTCTTTAAGGTGAAGTACAACACAAATGAAACGCTGTTTACATTGATGCTGAATTATATTGCACTTCATATTGTATCCTATTTAAGGGACGGCCCCTGGATGGATCCCAGTGCCCAGGGCTTTCCCAAGATCGCAAGATTTGACAAGAATGCTTCCCTGGATAAGCTCTTTGGGATCCAGTTTGGCTGGCTGATCGCCCTGATCCTTGTTGTAGTTCTGTTTGTGTATTTAAAGTATACCAAGCAGGGATATGAGATCAGCGTAGTGGGAGAAAGTCAGGATACTGCAAGATATGCGGGAATGAACGTGAAAAAGATCGTTCTCAGAACCATGTTTTTCAGTGGAGGGATCTGCGGACTGGCAGGAATGATCCAGGCAACCGGTTCGGATATCACCTTAACCACTTCTGTAGCCGGAGGCGTTGGATTTACAGCCATTATCGTGGCATGGCTGGGACAGCTTAATCCTTTTTCCATTTTGGTCGTTTCCTTTTTGTTCAGCGTTCTGGAAAAGGGGAGCAGCGTGATCCAGTCCAGCTTTGGACTTTCTACGGACTGTGCGGATGTGCTGCAGGGAATCATCCTGTTTTTCATTCTGGGCTGTGAATTTTTTGTAAGGTATCGCTTTACATTTCGGCGTAAGCAGAAAATAGAAGCTTCAGAAGGAAAGGAGGCCTGAAAATGGATATGATCATTAAATTTTTAGTTGCGGCAGTAGGCGCCGGGACGCCTCTTCTTTTTGGAACGGTAGGGGAAATCCTGACGGAAAAGACCGGGCACTTAAATCTGGGCGTGGAAGGAATGATGTCCATTGGTGCATGCGCAGGCTTTATGGCAGGGTATTATACGGATAACTTTGTACTGGCCCTTCTGGTGGCAGCACTTGCTGGAGCGCTGAGCGCACTGATCTATGCGGTGCTTACGGTAACCTTTATGGCAAACCAGAATGTGACCGGCCTGACGCTGACGATCTTCGGGATTGGACTTGCCAATTTTATTGGAATTTTTGTTTTGAATAAAACACCGGAGGGAACCTTAAAGCTTCCGGAAAAGATCACGGCTGCCATGAGGGGAATTCATATTCCGGGACTCAGCGATCTTCCTATAGTGGGAGAGCTGCTTTTCTCTTACAGTCCCTTCGTGTATATCGGTATTGTGATCGCACTGGTCTGCGGCTATTATTTGAACAGAACCAAGACAGGCCTGAACGTGAAGGCAGTGGGAGAAAATCCGGGTGCGGCTGACGCGGCGGGAATTAAGGTAACAGGAGTAAAATATGCCAATATTGTTTTAGGCGGTGCCATCTGCGGAATTGGCGGTGTGTATTGCTCCATGATCATCAATGGCGGCGTATGGATCAGCGACAATGTAGGCGGACTTGGATGGATTGCGGTAGCGTTAGTTATATTTGCAAACTGGCAGCCTGCTTATGCAATTCTTGGTTCCTTTGTGTTTGGAGCGCTCAGAGTGTTAAAATATTATATACCCCAGAGCGTGCTGCCCTTCCCGGTTGCGTTTTACGATATGCTTCCGTTTTTGATGACGGCTCTTGTTCTGGTGATCAGCTCCATGCGGAAATCTGGAAGGATCAATCTTCCGGCAGCTCTTGGACTGAATTATTTCCGTGAGGAACGATAGGAAAAATACAGGATGGATATAGCGGTGTGCAAATATTCCGGCCGCAGGGAATTAAAAGAAAAGAGGGATTAGAAAATGACGATTTTTGATGAATTAAAAGCAAGAGGCCTTTTGGCTCAGCTTACAGATGAGGAAGAAATTAAGGAACTGATCAATAACGGAAAGGCAACCTTTTACATCGGCTTTGACCCCACAGCAGATTCTCTGCATGTAGGACACTTTATGGCTCTCTGCCTGATGAAACGTCTTCAGATGGCGGGAAATAAGCCGATCGCACTGCTTGGCGGCGGAACGGGAATGATCGGCGATCCTTCCGGCAGAAGCGATATGCGCAGCATGATGACAAAGGAGACCATCCAGCATAACTGTGACTGCTTTAAAAAGCAGATGAGCCGCTTTATTGACTTTTCCGAGGGAAAAGCCATGATGGTCAATAATGCCGAGTGGCTCCTTGATCTCAATTATATTGAATTTTTAAGGGAGATCGGACCGCATTTTTCTGTGAATAACATGCTGCGTGCAGAATGCTACAAGCAGAGAATGGAAAAAGGACTGAGCTTTTTGGAATTTAACTACATGCTGATGCAGAGCTACGATTTCTACGAGCTGTTCCAGAGATACGGCTGCAACATGCAGTTTGGCGGAGACGATCAGTGGAGCAATATGCTTGGCGGAACAGAGCTGATCCGCAGAAAGCTGGGGAAAGATGCTTACGCCATGACCATTACCCTTCTTTTAAACTCCGAGGGCAAGAAGATGGGGAAAACGCAAAAGGGTGCTGTATGGCTTGATCCCAATAAGACTTCACCTTTCGAGTTTTACCAGTACTGGAGAAATGTGGCTGATGCGGATGTACTGAAATGTCTGCGGATGCTTACCTTCCTGCCCATCGAACAGATCGATGAAATGGATCACTGGGAGGGCAGCGAACTTAACCGCGCCAAGGAGATTCTTGCCTTTGAGCTGACAAAGCTGGTACACGGAGATGAGGAAGCGGAAAAAGCGCAGGAGAGCGCAAGAGCACTGTTCAGCTCAGGCGTAGCAGCACAGATGCCTACCACCGAGCTTTTCGAGGAAGACTTCACGGATGGAAGCATTGATCTGATCTCCGTGCTGTGCAAATCCGGCCTGGTACAAACCAGATCCGAAGGAAGAAGAGCTATCGAGCAGGGCGGCGTTACCCTTGGGGAAGAGAAAATCACAGATGTAAAGGCTTCCTTTGGCAAGGATACCTTTGCCGGAGAAGGAATTGTTTTAAAGAGAGGAAAGAAGAATTTCCGCAAGCTGATCTTAAAGTAAGAAGATATCGGGAATGGAAAGAGACATTTCATGAAGGAAAAGAATTATCGTTATGGCAATCTGCCGATTCCGGGTGGCGGATATGTAACCGGCTTTCTGTTTCACCCGAAAAAAGAGAAAGTACTGTATTTGAGGACAGATATAGGAGGAAACTACAGGTTTGACTATGGTAGTCAAACCTGGCGTTCCCTGAGCGAAAAGGTCAATATGCTTGACCTGGCAGAAACCTATCCCATTGCCATTGCAACAGATCCCAGCAATGCGGACAGTCTTTATGTGATGAGCGGAACGGACGGTGCTGTGGATGAAAACGGCGCTTTCTGTGGAAAGCTGTCTGTTTCCCTGGACGGGGGAAAGACCTTTGAAAGCAGAAAGGTTCCTTTTTATGTCCATGGCAATATGAACGGACGGGGAACAGGATTCCGGTTGATCAAGGATCCCTCCCGGGAAAATACCTTTTACTTTGCAAGCCAGAAGGACGGACTTTTACGGACCAGAGATCTGGGAGAAAGCTGGGAGAGGCTGAAATGCGGCGGAGAACAGTTTATGACCTTTGTCTGGTGCAGCGAGGATGGGAAGGTGATCCTTGCGGGAACAGCCGGCGTTACCACCGGGAATGAACGGTTCCGGGGGCATAGTCTTTATATTTCCTATGATGGCGGGGAGAACTTTGAACCTCTTCCTATGCCGGAAAACAGGGAAATGTCAAAGGCAAAGTGGAACGGCTATGTAGCACAGAGATATGATTATGACGGAACGTATTTTTACTGCACTCTTTCCTGTACAGGTAAAAACGCTTATATTACGGACGTGGGATACAGCTGTGACTGCGGGGATGTGGTAGGCGGCCGGATCCTGCGGTATTCCTTTGACAAGCAGGGAAAAATCAGCGGCTATACGGATATTACGCCCCGGATCGCAGCAGATGAGAAGGGGATTTATGAGGTTACGGATCAAGCGCTTTCCTATGGCTTTGGCGGTATTTCAGCCTGCCCTGGCATGCCGGGACTGCTGGCAGCAAGTACCCTGTGCCGTGAGGAAGGGGATATGCTTTACCTTTCACGGGACTATGGACAGACCTGGGAGGTAGCGCTTTTTGATCTGGTCATTGGAAACCTGCATTTTGAGACTTCCTATATGAAGCCCGAATATAACGGGGGGCATTCTCTGCTTCACTGGCTCAGTGATGTGAAGATCAATCCTTTTGATCCGGAAGAAGTATGGTTTAACAGCGGAACCGGAGTGTTTGTCAGCAGAAATTTCCTTCATGAGGACAGAAGCTTTACAGACTGCTGCCGGGGGATTGAAGAAACCGTTCATTTAAATGTATACAGCCCGGTAGACGGACCGGTAAAGGCTCTTGATATTGTGGGGGATCTGGGAGGATTTGCGTTTAAAGAGTTTGACAAAGCCTGTGAGAATTCCTTTGCAGACAGACAAGGGAACCGCTATATTACCTGTATTAATGCAGATTTCTCGGACAGTCATCCGGAGAACGTGATCGCTACGCCAAGAGGAAACTGGAAGGGAAAGACAAAGGGCGGACTGATCCTGTCACAAAATTATGGTCTGGATTTTGATAGAATTCCCCTTCCTTTTGGAATTTCCGATTATCTGGATGAACGGTTCCATGAAATAGAAAAGCCTAATGTGAATTCAGGTTGGGCAGCTATGAGCAGCGATGCCCAAACCTTTGTATATGGCGTGGCAGATGGGATCCACCTGTTTATGGAGGGACTGATCACCAGTAATGACCGGGGAAAGAGCTTTTGCAAAACAAGAGTTTTTGATCTGGACGGCAGGGAGATAACAAACAGCAAAAAACACCTTAAGGTCTATGCAGATCGTGTCAGACCTCATGTGTTTTACGGGTTTGGAGATGGAATGCAGATTTTTGTGAGCACTGATGCAGGAAGAAGCTTCTACCAGTGGGAAAAGCCTATGTTCCCGGAAAGCCTCTGCCTTGGACTGATCGACTGTGCAAACAAAACAGAGATCAGAGGAGAAGCCGGAAAAGAAGGAGTTTTCTATGCAGCGCTTGGAAAGTACGGGCTTTATAAGCTGACCTTCCGGCTGGAGGAAAAAAGCATTCTTTCGGTGAAGCTTACCAAGGAGGGAGAAAAAGCCTACCGGGTAGGACTTGGCGTTTTATCTCCTCAAGGCAGTTACTTAAAAGATCCGAAAGCCATTTATCTGTGCGGAGTCATTGAGGATATCTATGGATTTTTCCGTTCCTTTGATGATGGGAAAAGTTGGGAAAAGATCAATGACGAAACGCAGCAGTTTGGGGATATTAACAGCATTGACGGAGACAGCAGGGCATTTGGCCGCTTCCTGATCGCAACCGGTTCTTTTGGACTGAAATACGGAGAGGAAATGTGACGGTGCAGGATAGGATCAGGCTGGAAAGCAAAGACCTTTTGCCTTATCTGGGAGAAAACCATATGCTTATGGTTTTAAGAGAGGACAGAACCAGAGGAAAGGTGAAGGAAGTCATGGGAAAGATCCTGATGTGGATTCCCTATGATGCTGATTATGAGCAGAGAAGAATTCTTCTGGAGAAATGGTACCGCAGACAGGCAGAGCAGCTCCTTAGTGAAAAGGCAGCCTTTTATGCAGAACGCCTGGGAGTAAGCTTTGCGGATATCAGGATCAAGGATCAGAGAAGCAGATGGGGAAGCTGCAGCAGTAAAAAAAACCTGAATTTTAACTGGAGGATCATCATGGCGCCGGAGCCGGTGTGCGATTACGTTGTGATCCATGAGATCTGTCACCTGCTGCATATGGATCATTCCAGGGAGTTCTGGAAGGAAGTGGAAGGACTGTGCCCGGAGTATGGTCAGTATAAAAGCTGGCTTAAGGAAAAGGGCGGGCTTTTGTATCCCTTTTAAATTTCAAAAAAAGACAGTTATAAATGAAAACCCCTTTACATACATTTAACTAAGTATGGAAGGGGTTTTGTTATGGATTTCACGATTAAAAAGGAATATGATCTTTACAAGGACATCTGGGAAAGATGCGGCGGAGAGATATACATAGGTGTGGTAGGACCTGTCAGATGCGGAAAATCTACCTTTATCAAGCGGTTTATGGATTTGATGGTCCTTCCCAATATGCAGGAATCCTATGAAAAGGAACGGGTGGTGGATGAGCTGCCGCAAAGTGCAGGAGGAAAGACGATCACCACCACAGAACCTAAATTTATTCCAAAGGAAGCGGCAAAGATCACGCTTTCAGAGGGGATAGAGGCCAAGGTAAGGCTGATCGACTGCGTAGGCTATATGGTGGAAGGTGCCAGCGGCCATATGGAAAACGAGGCGGAAAGGATGGTCAAAACGCCCTGGTTTACCGAGGAAATCCCCTTTACCAAGGCGGCAGAAATCGGAACCAGAAAGGTGATCGCCGATCATTCTACGATCGGGATCGTGATCACCTGTGACGGCAGCTTTGGAGAAATCGAGCGAAGCAATTACGAGCCCGCACAGGACCGGACCATTGAGGAGCTGAAGTCCCTAAAAAAGCCTTTTGTGGTTCTGCTCAATACCACAAAGCCTTACAGTGAAGAAGCAAGGAAGCTTGCCGAAGAGATGGAAAATAAATATGGCGTTTCTGTGCAGCCGGTCAACTGTGAGCAGCTGAAAAAAGAAGACATCAACCAGATCCTTCAGAATGTGCTGTATGAATTCCCTCTTACAAGAATGGAATTTTATATGCCCCGCTGGGTGGAAATGCTTCCCGCAGGGCATCGGATGAAGACCGATATTGTGGAAAGAGTGCGGGAGATCATGAAGCATTATTCCTGCATCCGCGATCTGAACACCCATCCCATTACCATGGATGGGCCCTATATCAAAAAATGCAAAACAGACAGCGTAGAGCTTTCCGACGGCTGTGTGAAGATCTGGCTTGAGGTGGATGACGCCTGCTATTACGAAATGCTCAGTGATATGGTGGGAGAAAACATTGAAAGCGAGTATCAGCTATTGACGGTGCTTAAAGAAATGGCCGGAATGAAGCGGGAATACGGGAAGGTTCTTCATGCGGTGGAGGCGGTAAGGCAGAAGGGATACGGCGTTGTCACGCCCGGAAGGGGAGAGATCCGCTTAGATAAGCCCGAGATCATAAAGCAGGGAAATAAGTTCGGGGTCAAGATTAAGGCGGAAAGTCCCAGCATCCACATGATCAGGGCCAATATTGAGACAGAAATCTCTCCCATCGTAGGCTCGGAGGAGCAGGCCCAGGATCTGATCCGGTTCATCACCGGTTCAGAAAAGGAACAGGATGGGATCTGGGAGACCAATATCTTTGGAAAGACTGTGGAACAGCTTGTAAATGACGGCATTACGGGAAAGCTTGCCATGATCGGCGAGGAAAGCCAGCAAAAGCTTCAGGTGACCATGCAGAAGATCGTAAATGATACCAATGGAGGTATGGTCTGCATCATTATATAAATCCAAAAAAAAGGCGAAGTCCTGCGGACTTCGCCTTGTCTGATGCACGGTTTTATGTTATGATATTATACAAAAGAAACAGAAAGGAAGGCCATTTATGACAGAAGTATATCAAAAAGTACTAGATTGCTATGAAAGTATTAAGGATAAAATACCTTTTACTCCCAAGGTTGCCCTTGTTTTAGGCTCCGGACTTGGTAATTATGCGGATACCATGGAGGTTAAGGCTGAGATTGATTATCATGACATTAAGAATTTTCCCATATCCACAGTTCCCGGGCATGCAGGAAAATTTATTTTTGGCTATGTAAACGGAGTGCCGGTTGTCTGCATGAAAGGCAGAGTACATTATTATGAAGGCTATCCAATTTCAGATGTAGTGCTTCCGGCCCGGCTTATGAAGCTGATGGGGGCAGAGATCCTGTTTTTGACCAACGCATCGGGAGGCATCAATCCCCAGTTTGGGGCAGGAAGCTTTATGCTGATTACAGATCATATTTCCTGCTTTGCTCCCAATCCTCTGGTTGGGCCAAATGAAGAGGAGCTTGGGTGCAGATTTCCGGATATGAGCGCAGTCTATGACAAAGACCTTCAGGATACCATAAGAAAAACGGCAAAGGCATGTGGCATTCCTCTGAAAGAAGGAATTTATGTCCAGCTTACAGGGCCTTCCTTTGAATCTCCTGCGGAGATCAAAATGCTGAGGACTCTGGGAGCAGATGCAGTGGGCATGAGCACGGTAGTAGAGGCCATTGCCGCAAATCATATGGGCATGAAGATCTGCGGCATTTCCTGCGTGGCAAATCTTGCTGCGGGTATGACGGATAATCCTCTTACGCATGAGGAGGTACAGGAGGCGGCCAATAAGGCAGCGCCTTTATTCTGCAGGCTGGTAACGGAATCCATTACCGCATTTTAATCCCCGCCCGACAGCGGCGGAAAATCAGAAGACAGATCAGAAGGAGAGAAAATGGAACATTTGGATCTTCCGGTAAAGGAATTAATTAAAGCAGCAATGGAGGCGAAAAAGAAAGCCTACACGCCGTATTCCGGCTACCAGGTAGGAGCAGCGCTTTTAACCAATGAGCTTCGCATCTATACAGGCTGCAACATTGAAAATGCTTCTTATACCCCAACGATCTGTGCAGAGCGGACGGCTATTTTTAAGGCGGTCAGTGAAGGCTGGAAGCGGTTTTTGGCTATTGCCATCGTTGGAGGGGCAGAAGGAAAGCCCATGGAGGAATATGCTTATCCCTGCGGAGTGTGCAGACAGGTGATGAGAGAATTTACCGATCCTGATAAATTTATTGTGATCGTGGCCAGAAGTGAAGAGGATTACCGCATCTTTCATCTTTCTGACCTGTTACCGCAAAGCTTTGGACCGGAATATCTGCACAAAGAGACAAACGAAAGTGGAGACTAGTTATGAACATCAGACTATATAATGCCCGTATCCTCACAATGCAGGAAGGAGAACAGATTTTTGAAGGGGAGATCTGGATCCGTGATGACAGAATCCTTTATGTGGGGGACGGTAAGAACGTGGACGGGGTCTATGACGAACTGAAGATCCCGTGCCTGATTTGGGACAGGGAGGTGGACTGTGAAAAAAATCTGCTGATGCCGGGCTTTAAAAATGCACATACCCATTCGGGAATGACGGTGCTCAGATCCTATGCAGACGATCTTCCCCTGAAGGACTGGTTAAATAAACAGGTCTTTCCGGTGGAGGCGAAGCTCACAGCAGAAGATATCTGTGAACTGACAAAGCTTGCAGTTTTGGAATATCTTACAAGCGGAATTACGGCGGTATTTGATATGTACCTGACGCCGGAGTCCATTGCGAGAGCCTTTGATGAGATGGGGATGCGGTGCGTGCAGGTAGGGGCTGTCAATAACTTCAGCCAGTCCCTTGAGCTTGTGGAGGAGATGTACCAGAAGCTGAACCAGAAAAGTTCTTTGCAATCCTATATGCTTGGATTTCATGCAGAGTATACCTGCTCTCCGGAGCTGCTTAAAGGTATTGCAGCCCTGGCACATAAGTACAAGGCGCCGGTGTTTACCCATCTTTCGGAAACGGAAGAGGAGGTGGCGGGATGCCGGGAAAGGTACGGAGTGACGCCGCTTAAGTATTTGGACGGGCTTGGGATCTTCGATTATGGAGGCGGTGGATATCATTGTGTTCATGTGACAGAGGAGGAGATCGGGATCATGAAGGCCAAGGGGCTTTATGCAGTGACTAATCCCGGATCGAACGTCAAGCTTGCAAGCGGCATTGCACCTATTTCTGATTTCCTGAAAGCGGGAATTCCGGTGGCCATTGGAACAGATGGCCCGGCAAGCAACAACTGTCTGGACATGTTCCGGGAGATGTTTCTGGTAACGGGACTTGCAAAGCTGAAGCAGAAGGATGCTTCTGCGGTGGATGCCATGGAGGTTCTGAAAATGGCAACTGTAAACGGAGCTCTTGCCATGGGGCTTCGGGATGCCGATATATTAGCTGCGGGGAAATTGGCGGACATCATTATGATCGACCTGATGCAGCCCAATATGCAGCCGATCAACAATATTCCTAAGAATATTGTATATAGCGGCAGCAAGTCGAATGTGGCAATGACCATGATCGGCGGTAGAATTCTGTATGAAAAGGGACGTTTCTTCCTTGCGGAGCAGCCGGAGGATATTTACCGGAAGGCTGGACAGATAAAGGAACGGCTCGTAAAAGAAAAATAGAAGTGAGGGAGTAAAAATGAGTACAAAGGTAACCCAAAAACAAAACACAAAAGTAGCATTTATCCATTCCATCAAAACCAAGATCGTTCTGCTGGTGATCGCCATGATCGCCCTAACGGCACTTATGAATATTTTTATGAGCGTTCCTCAGATGAAGAAGGATGTGAACCGGATCACAAAGAATTATATGAAGGATATGGCCATCCTCGCAGGCAACAACATTGATGCCGAAATGGGATATATGGGTGCGGAGCAGATCCTGACTCCGGAGGAGCTTGCAAAAAGCGTGGCGGATATTAAGGTTTCCGGGATGGAGTCCAGCTATGCCTATGTGGTATCGGCAGACGGAATCATGCTGTATCACCCCACGGCGGATAAGATCGGACAGCCAGTGGAAAACGCTGCAGTGAAGCAGGTGCTCGGGGAGCTTTCCAAGGGAAACAAACTGGCGCCGGATGTGATCGTTTATGATTTTAAGGGTGTGATCAAGTATGCATCTTATTATATTGGAGAAAATTCTGATTATATTGTTATCGTCACAGCAGATCAGGATGAAGCGATGGAAAGTGTAAACGAAATGACTATAAACAGCGTCATGAGCGGTGTGGTTGCACTGGTGATCTGCGGACTGATCGGCCTGTTTTTCTCCTTTATTATTGTGAAGCCGATCATTCATGCTACCAACATGGTTGCCAAGCTTGCAGACCTTGACTTTACAGACAAGGATCATCTGCAAAAGACCATGGACAAGAAAAAGGATGAGACCGGCGTCATGGGAAAGGCCATTGGCGTTTTGAGAACAGAGCTTGCTGATGCAATCAGAAATATTACAGGACAGAGCAGGAAACTTTATGAAGCAGCAAGCACTATGAACAGCAGCGCAGCCCAGACGGTAGAATCTGTTGAGCAGGTTGAAAAGGCAATTTCCGAGATTGCGCAGGGAGCCACCTCCCAGGCACAGGAAACCCAGACGGCTACCGAAAATGTAATCGTTATGGGAAATATGATCGAAGAAGCCGGAAAAGAAGTGGAAAGCTTAAGAGAAAACGCAGGTGCAATGCGTGATGCCGGAAACAGGGCAATGGAGATTTTAGAGGAACTTGGCAAGATCAATCAAAATACCAAGGAAGCCATTGGCATTATTTACGAGCAGACCAATACCACCAATACCTCTGTACTGAAGATCAAGGAAGCAACAGACATGATCACGGATATTGCAGAGGAAACCAATCTGTTATCCTTAAATGCGTCCATTGAGGCTGCAAGAGCAGGGGAACAGGGTAGAGGCTTTGCAGTTGTGGCAGGACAGATCCAGAAGCTGGCAGAGCAGTCCAATGAGTCTGCAAGGCAGATCGAGGAGATCATTACCTCCCTTCTTGTTGACTCCGGTAAGGCAGTGGATACCATGGAAGCAGTGAAGGAGATCATGCACCAGCAGAATGAGAATGTGCTTAAGACGGACGAGCAGGTCCGCCAGGTTATCGGACAGGTAGACGAATCCATTGCCGCTATCGGCAGAATTGCAGAGCAGAGCGATAAACTTAACGAAAGCAGGATTGTGATCACGGATACGGTGCAGAACCTGACTGCTGTGGCAGAAGAAAATGCAGCCAGCACCCAGGAATCCGCAGCGTCCATCACCCAGGTGGGCGAGCTGATCAGAGACATTGCAGAAATCGCAGAAGAGCAGAAGAAGATTGCCGTAAAGCTGAAAGAAAGCATGGAAGTATTTGAGGTATAAGCAGGCATGGACAATATTTATCAGGCTATAAAGGCGTTTTTTAAGGCGATCATCAATTTATTTGTGGCGGTGATCGATCTGTTTGCGGGACTGTTAAACGGGATTGCTTTTCTCTTTGAAAAGCTAAAGCCCAAAGCAGCAGAAAGGCTGCACAGCCTTGGCACAGAAAAGGAAGGCGCAGCTGCAAAGGAAAGCAGAGCAGTAAAGGAAAACGGAGTGACTATGGTAACAGAGATCAGAGAGCAGCTTGCAGCGCGGGTGAAGACAAAAGAGCAGTATTATTATGAGCATGCCTGCATGCAGGAAAGCGGAAGCGGGCTTTATATGATCGTTTTGGCCATCCTGACCTTTGCACTGTTTGGAAGCACCATGTTATACAGCCAGGGAACCAAGCTCAGCACCAGGGTTCTGGCTGCTGTGATCATGGCGGCTCTTTGTGTGGCAGCCTGTGTGATGATCATTTCCATCCGCAAGAAGGTATTTCGCAGCAGAGTAGCCAGACAGATCCTGGAAGCAGAATTCAGCGGTCTGTTAAAGGATCAAGAGGTGCAGCAAACCGTGGAAGCGCCGGAGACAGAAAAAACGGAAGCTTCCGAACCGGAAGCTCCCGAAAAAGAAAAGATCCTGTCTATTTCTGAAAGGGCAAGAGAGCAGGCTTAAAAGTCGGTTTTCTGGAAGTGCTGGTAATCCTTACAGGAATTCCAGTCGCCGCCCCAAGTAAAGCCATGCTGCTTAAATAACTTATAACAAAGATCATTTTCATCAATTTTATATGGAAAATCAAGGGATCGGTCAGCGTATGTTTTTCCTTCAGAAGGAGAAATATAGGTTTCACCGGTCCCTTTGTAGTCATAAACCACATAGGGATTGTAGAGGGGATTGATGTCAATGGCACAGCCAAGGGCATGCTTGGAAAGGCTGTCCGTGCCGTCAACCACCCGGTAGTTAAAGCAGGAGGTATTGTTATCCTCCATGGAGGCAGTGTCATCCCCGTCATATTCATCGATCAGCCTGATCTTTTCAATCTGATATTCATTCTGATAAAGTTCATAGAAAATTTCCAGAAGATCCTGGGCAATGCCGTAGTTACAGATCAGGTTTCCCGTCTGTACCTGGCCTTCAAAATCATAATGGAGCACAGTTAAGTAACAAAGATCTCCGTAATTTATGGCAGCTTCCTTTCCGGAGGGCATGATATTGACAGCGGGAACAGTTCCTCCCATAGCTTCCTCTTCCGGGACGGGATAGGAGATCCCGGTGATCCGGGTAATGATCTCTTCTGAGAGAGGTTCATAAAAAAAGCCCGGCTCATAGCAGATAGCAGAAAGGCTTTCCGGAGAAGGAATTTCAGGCGTGGCCTCGTCAGGAGCCGCCGAAGGGGAGGCAGAGGGTGAGGGTGAAGCAAAGGGGGATGGGGATGCTGTTTTCTCAGGGGTGGCATAGGCAAGCTCCGGATTTTCCTGTGCATATTCGCTGAGGGTCTGTCCGCCGGTAGTGACTCTGACGATCACAGAGCAGACGATAATCATAAGAAGCAAAGCCCCAAAGGGCTTTAACCATTTAGACATAAGAATACTTCCTTTCCGTTTAAGCTACATGTGATAATGATACGATAAAATACATTCTATTGCAAATGAAAACAATATCCTGTACAATAAGTGCAGTAAAAATGGGAAAGCTGCGGTATGATCGGCAGAAAGGCATAAAGATCTATGGAAATGGTTCAGACGAAGGATCTTGTTTTTGAATATATCAGAAGAGATGACGAGGGAAATGTGGAGGGCATTACCAGAGCGATCGACGAGGTAAGCCTTCAGGTGCATCCGGGAGAGTTTATTGCGGTTTTAGGACACAACGGCTCCGGGAAATCCACCCTGGCAAAGCATATCAACGCTATTTTATACCCAACAGAAGGAACGGTATGGGTGGATGGCATGGATACCTGTGAAGAGGCAAACCTGTGGAATATCCGTCAGGAGGCCGGGATGGTCTTTCAAAACCCGGATAACCAGATCATCGGCCAGGTGGTTGAGGAGGACGTAGGGTTTGGCCCCGAAAACTTAGGCGTGCCCACAAAGGAGATCTGGGAGAGAGTGGAGGAAAGCCTTAAGGCAGTGGGAATGTATGAATTCAGAAAGCATTCGCCCAACAAGCTTTCCGGGGGACAAAAGCAGCGTGTCTCCATTGCAGGCGTGATCGCCATGCATCCCAAATGTATTGTACTGGATGAGCCTACGGCAATGCTGGATCCAAGTGGAAGGAAGGAAGTGATCCGGGCGGTCCGGGCCTTAAACCTGGCAGAGGGGATCACCATCATCCTGATTACACATTATATGGAAGAGATCATTGACGCAGACAGAGTTTTTGTAATGGACAAGGGAAAGATTGCCCTGCAGGGAACGCCCCGGGAGGTCTTTGGCCAGGTGGACAGGTTAAAGGAGCTTAGGCTTGATGTTCCCCAGGTGACGCTTTTAGCCCATGAGCTTAGGGAAAGCGGACTTCCCATACCGGAAGGGATCCTGCGCACGGAAGAGCTGATCCGGGCTTTGGGCTTATAAATGAGCAGAAAACGAGGACAGAAATGGCAGAAATCATACTAGATCATGTAAGCTATGTCTATGAAGAGGGCACAGCAATGGAATATGCAGCGCTTAGGGATATCAATCTGGTGATCCCCCAGGGACAGTTTATCGGCCTGATCGGGCATACCGGTTCCGGAAAATCCACCCTGGTGCAGCATCTGAACGGACTTTTAAAGCCAACCGGCGGAAACGTATATTTTGGCGGTGCGGATATCCATGACAGTGATTACAACAAAAAGGAATTAAGAAGCAAGGTAGGACTTGTGTTTCAATACCCGGAGCATCAGCTTTTTGAGGTGGATGTGTTTTCTGATGTATGCTTTGGCCCTAAGAATATGGGACTGGATCAAAAGGAAACCCAGCTTCGGGCTTATGCGGCGCTGAAGCAGGTGGGGCTGGAGGATGAGTACTTTTATCAGTCGCCCTTTGATCTTTCCGGGGGACAGAAGAGAAGAGTTGCCATTGCAGGAGTTCTGGCAATGAAGCCGGAGGTGCTTGTGCTGGACGAGCCCACGGCGGGCCTGGATCCTAAGGGCAGGGATGAGATCCTGGATCAGATCGCAAAGCTCCGGGAGGAAACCGGCATGACGGTGATCCTGGTATCTCACAGCATGGAGGATGTGGCCAGATATGTGGACCGCATTATTGTGATGAATAAGGGACAGGTGCTTTATGATGATGTGCCCAGAGAGGTGTTCCATCATTATAAGGAATTAGAGCGGGTAGGGCTGGCGGCGCCCCAGATCACCTACATCATGCACGCCCTGAGGGAAAAGGGACTTCTGGTGGATACGGATATTACTACGGTAGAGGAAGCCAGAGAGGCCATTTTGAAAGCGCTTGGCAGGAAATAGAGAAAGGCATCAGATGACATGTTACGCGATATTACATTAGGACAATATTATCAGACCGAGTCGGTGATCCACAGACTGGATCCCAGGGTAAAGCTGGTTACAACGATCTGCTTTATCATTTCGCTGTTCATAGTAGATAACTGGATCGGCTATCTGATCGCCATCCTGTTTCTGGCGCTGGTGATCAGACTTTCCAGGGTTCCCGTAAAATTTATGGTTCGGGGAATGAAATCCATTTTGTTTCTGCTGATCGTAGCCGGATGCTTTAATCTGTTTCTCACACCCGGAGAGGTGCTTGTAAGCTTCTGGAAGCTGAAGATCACAAAGGAGGGGATCTTTCTGGCCTCCTTTATGGCGCTGCGCCTGATCCTTCTGATCATGGGCTCCTCGGTGATGACGCTGACCACGACGCCAAATCAGCTTACGGACGGCCTGGAAAAGCTGCTTGGCCCCTTAAAGCATCTGCGGGTGCCGGTGCATGAGATCGCCATGATGATGTCCATAGCGCTGCGCTTTATTCCCATTCTGATGGAAGAAACGGATAAGATCATGAAAGCCCAGATTGCCAGAGGTGCGGACTTTGAAAGCGGCAATCTGATCAAGAAGGCAAAGAGCCTGGTTCCTCTTTTGGTGCCGTTATTTATTTCTGCCTTCCGCAGGGCCAATGATCTTGCCATGGCCATGGAGGCCAGATGTTATCGGGGTGGGGAGCACAGAACCAAGATGAAGCCGCTGATCTACCGGAAAAGAGACTGGTGCGCTTATGGCGCAGTGCTGGTTTATCTGGCAGTGATCGTAGTATTTGGAAAAATTTTATTTTAAAAGGTCGGTATCAATGAAACGAATCAAGCTGGTGGTTGCTTATGACGGAACCGCCTATCACGGGTGGCAGCTTCAGCCGGGAGCGCTTACCATAGAAGGAGAACTGAATAAGGCGCTTAGCAGGCTGCTTGGGGAGCAGATCAAGGTCATTGGGGCAAGCCGCACAGACTCGGGGGTACATGCCCTTGGGAATGTGGCTGTTTTTGATACGGAATGCAGGATACCCGCAGAGAAGCTTTCCTATGCCCTGAACCAGAAGCTACCGGAGGATATCAGGATCCAAAGCTCCTGTGAGGTGGAGCCGGACTTCCATCCCCGGCATTGCAGCAGCCGCAAGACCTATGAATACCGGATCCTGTGCAGGGAATTTCCACAGCCTGTAAAGCGTCTGTACAGCTATTTCACTTATCATAAGCTGGATGTAAAAAGGATGCAGGAGGCCGCAGCTTATCTGGTGGGAGAGCATGATTTTAAAAGCTTCTGTTCTGTAAATACCGTAGTAGAAAGCACCATCCGCAGACTTGACAGCGTGGCGGTGGAAGAACAGGGAGAAGAGATCGTGATCCGGGTCAGGGGAAACGGTTTCCTTTATAATATGGTCAGGATCATTGCAGGAACCCTGATGGAAGTGGGAATGGGAAAGACAGAGCCGGAAGAGCTTCCGGGGATTTTAAATGCCTTAGACCGCCAGGCCGCAGGGCCTACGGCACCGGCCTGCGGACTGACGCTTGTTCAATATGAATTTCTTTAAATTACTTTATCCAAGGACCGTACCGTCTGCAAGGGTAATGGTATAGCCATTATAGAGAATGGTTCCCTCGCAGGTAAGGGAGGAGAGAGTACAGTCCCCTGTAAGGGTGAAGGTACAGCCTTCCTCAATGGTAAGCACGGCATGATCTTCCGTAGTTACGCCGCCATCTTCATTGTCCACAATATGGATGGCGCCGGTAAGGGTGTTATAACCTATAAGCGTCTTTCATGAAGAAGATGTAAAGAAGCGAGTAGTGGAATTGGGGTATATCACAGAGAAAGAATTAAAGAAGCGATGTGCACTTTCAGGAATTGGATTGTTTGTTCCTATGTTAATCTTTGTACCCATAATGGTATACTGTATCAATGGAGCATCCGATTTTTGGAGTGCATTTTGGCAGATGACAGCAATCTTTATGATAGGAAATATATTTGACCGTCTTTTCATAGATGAATTTTGGGTTGGACATACAAAAGCTTGGTTGATTCCAGGGACTGAAGATTTAATGCCATATATTCCAGTAAAGGTAAAAATCAAAAATGGGTTGGTACTCTCATTATGTTTCCTTTACTTTCAGCTATAATTGGTGGAGCAGTTACATTTTTTACTAAGTAATACAACGGAAAAATTCAGGCTTCTGGTTAGTCTGAAAGCATGCAAGAATTTGAATTTTACGGAGGAATTATGGACAAGAAAAAGTATTGGATAATCCGATTATTCTTTGTGCTTTTTACAATATCCGTATCTGTTGCAATACTTCCTTGTGGAATAATAAATGTTCATGGCTTATTTGGTGAGATAACCACATATGTAGTGGTCGAAGATAAAGAACAAGAAATTGTCAGTATCGAAGACGTAGACCATAAAAAAGTCCAAACTGTAAAAGGCAGAAACATTCTCAATATTTGGTTAGAAATTCTGATAACGGTTGTATGCATCAGCTTTTGTGCTAATTTAATCCAACTACCACGAGGAGATACCATAGTTACATTAAAGGTTCGCATGGACGATTAAATCCTTTCTGCAAATAGAAAGCAGAAAGGAGAATAATTGTGTTTGAGCAAGATTATGTAATGAGACTCATTAAAGAAATGGTGCGAGCTATTTTAAAACTATTATTCAACATTGATACGGAGTCCCCAACAGTAGAATTGTTGGAAAATAAAGAAGAACAGGAAACATTGGAAAATCTGTTAGACATGGTTGACGCTGGAGAAATCAATGAAGCTGAAAATAGATTATATGATTTGACCAGTAATACAGATGTGAATAGTTTAGAAATTGCACTATTATTTTATTCCTATTTGAATGACAAAACAGACGATTTTTTAGAAGTAAATAACTTCAGCAGAGATGAAATCAAATTAGGTTTAGAAAATGTTGCTGATAGCTTTGGTCTAAGCAGTATTGCAAAAATGTTTTTAACAGACTTTTAATAGAATTGTCTGGTTGTCAGTTGAATAAGATGACCAGACAATTCAAATTTACACATAATACAAAATTCCAGTAATACGCTCTGTTGATGTGCTGATTTTTCTACGATATACTCCTTCAAAAAGGAGCGTGCTCTTATGGGTAGAGAAATTTATGACATCATCAATGACATGGCAGAAGTATTAAATGCATCGCAGATGCAGAAACTACAAGAGGTGTTGGTAAAACGGTTATCTGAAAATACTGTATCTGATTATTTGCAGACAACGAATATGGACTTTCTAGATATGTTTTTAACTGCAAAGCATTTAGAAGGGTGTTCTGACAAAACAATACGCTATTATAGGTGTAATATTGAAAAGATGTTGGATACAATAAATATTCCGGTCATAAAGATAACGACCGAGATGCTACGAAAATATCTTGTAGAGTATCAAACGATAAATAATTGTGGAAAGGTAACTATTGATAATATTCGTAGAAGTCTTTCCACATTTTTTTCGTGGCTAGAGGAAGAGGATTATATTATAAAAAGCCCAATGAAAAGAATTCATAAGGTAAAGACTGCCGTTATTGTAAAAGATACCATTCCGGATGAGAAAATAGAAATTCTTAGAGATAATTGTAATAATCTGCGTGATAGGGCAATGATTGATTTTCTGCTTTCAACAGGAATTAGAGTAGGCGAATTGGTAAGGCTGAACATTGATGATATAGATTTCTCTGAGCGGGAATGCGTGGTTTATGGCAAAGGAGACAAAGAGAGGAAAGCATATTTTGATGCTAAGACCAAAATTCATTTGTTAAATTATATTGAATCAAGGACAGCTAATAATATAGCGTTATTTGTGTCGTTAAACAAACCACACAGTAGACTTACTGAAAGCGGTGTGGAGTTACGATTACGAGAAATGGGGAAGAAGTTAGGTGTAGAAAAGGTACACCCACATAAGTTCAGAAGGACTATGGCCACCAGAGCAATTGAGAAAGGTATGCCGATTGAACAGGTACAGAAGATTCTTGGGCATGAGCAGATTGATACAACTCTCAGATATGCTATGGTTAATCAAAACAATGTGAAATTGTCTCATAGAAAATATATATCATAAAAGCGCGTGTAATGACAATGTATTGACGCATAGTGAAAGAAGTGTTATGATGTAGAAAAAGTGGAGGTATGTCTTATGGATACAAATTTGAATGTTGCTATTGCACCAAAGGATTCAACGTTTCAAGTAAGAATAAATTCAGAAATCAAAAGAGCGGTTGAGGATATTTATGCAAAAACCGGAATGACATTGACGGATGCATTTAATACCTTTATACAGCAATCTCTAAATGTTGAAGGTCTTCCTTTTATTGTTACCAAGAATAGCAAAGAAGCGTTGAGGGAACAGGCGGTTGCTATGCTGATGCTTGATTTGAAGCGAGCAGAGGAGCGAGCTGAAATTGAAGGTTGGATTGATGCAGATGATTTGGAACGGGAATTGGGGATAATTGATTGAAAAAGATAAAATATACTCCTGATGCAGCGGATAAACTACGTGCATTAAAATCGGCAATATCCAGGGAATATGGCGAGGATAAAGCAAAGAAAATTATCAAAAGTATAACAGATACAATAAGAGGGCTTTGTGATTATGAAGAAAAGGGTCCTGAGGTATCGAAAATGTTTGATGTGGTGTCAGATTATCGGTACATATTTGTGTCTAGAAATTATGTGTTTTATAGGATAGAAGATAAATACATTCGAATAATCAATCTTTATCATGAGAAAGAGGATTTTATGTGGCAGTTGTTTGGAATTGATACTACACCTCAAGATACGATAGATTATTGGGATGAATAGAACAGAAGATTTGAATTTGTGGAGGTGAAATATGACAATTAACGAATATCAGGAATTAGCAATGACAACATTAAATCCCGAACTTACAAAAAAGGATGTATTGATAAATAGTGTGATGGGATTGTGTGGCGAATCTGGTGAGGCTATTGATATAGTTAAAAAGTGGATGGCACAAGGACATGAACTTGATAAAGAGCACTTGACTAAGGAACTTGGAGATATTGCATGGTATTTAGCTGAGGCAGCAACAGCACTTGAATTTCCTTTAGATGATATTTTGCAAGCAAACATAGATAAACTTAAAAAGAGATATCCAGATGGATTTGATGCTCAGAAATCATTAGTTAGATTACAAGGAGACTTATAAATTCCAGGCCTTTGGAGAGTTTGAAAGCAACAAAAGATTTGGATTTTTGTGAGGTATAGGGATTTGAAGAGAAGCAGATTATCATATGATGAATGGAAATGCATAAAGGAAAAAAAGATTATTGGAAGAAATGTCAAGACAGACTTCTTCACAGGCTACATTGGAATTGTAGATATAGGAGAAGTAACTGAACCACAAATATGGAAATTCAATGGTGAAGATATTGTTGTTTGCGCTAAGGGATTAAAATGGTTGTCTGTCTTGCCACAAAACGATTTCTATTGTATTACAGCAATGATGAATCAGAATAACGAAATTCTATTATGGTATATAGATATGATTGCAAGTCAGGGCGTTGATGAGGATGAAATTCCATATTTCGATGACTTGTATTTGGATTTAGTGGTATATCCAGATGGAACCGTTATAGAAGATGATATGGATGAGTTAGAAGATGCGTTGTTGGATGGCGATATTACGTCCGAACAGTATAATCTCGCTATTGCAACAAGTGATAAATTAAAAGAAGGAACTTTAAGCGATATAAAGTCATTTATTGACTACACACATCATTGTTTGGAAATAGTGAATCCGTAAAATTTCAGTCTTCCGGTGAGATTGAAAGCGCGCATGAATTTGAAGTTTACAAATGGAAACTTAGCTAAAAAGGAGATGTAGTTATGTTGATTTTAATTGAGGGAATTGTAGTATGTTTTATACTCTTAATGGTATGTGTTCTGGTATTGAAGGATGGACCGGAAAAATGTGCGGTTTTTCATGAAGAGGATGTAAAGAAGCGAGTAGTGGAACTTGGATATATTACAGAGGAAGAATTAAAGAAACGTTATGCACTTTCTGGAATTGGATTGTTTCTTCCTATGTTAATTCTTGTACCGATAATGGTATATTGTATCAATGGAGCATCCGACTTTTGGAGTGCTTTTTGGCAGATGACAGCAATCTTTATGATAGGAAATATATTTGACCGTCTTTTTATAGATGAATATTGGGTAGGATGTACAAAAGCTTGGTTTATTCCGGGTACTGAGGATTTAATGCCATATATTCCAGTAATGGTAAAAATTAAAAAATGGGTTGGCAATCTCATTATGTTTCCTTTACTTTCAGCTTTAGTTGCTGGAGTAGTTGCATTCTTTACTAAGTAATAAAGCAGGAATGTTTAGACTTTTGCGTAAGTCTGAAAGCAAGCAAGAATTTGAATTTTTAGGAGAAAACGATGAAGAAATGGACAAAAATATTGTTGATAATAGTT
>ENA-ORMS01000466-ORMS01000466.1-human-gut-metagenome-genome-assembly--contig:-NODE-466-length-40508-cov-3.343114_pt1 | contig 40508 bp, 32 predicted proteins | sample MGYA00242104_ERZ508997 | MGnify/ENA primary metagenome ERZ508997 (study PRJEB26280, sample SAMEA2338704) | human gut metagenome | biome: human gut; feature: human-associated habitat; material: faeces...
CGTCACGTTATAACTGTTATCGATCAAGTAAAAGAAGACGGAAAAGTTATTGATTTACTTGTTAATTCTAATACTGTTGATTTAGAAAATTTCCCATTATCGGCTTATGCTTATCCATATAAAGTTTTACTAAAAGTTTATGGTTGGAATGAAAAATAGAATTTAAAAAATATGTTTGACAACAATTTAAAAATGATATATAATCTAGTCAAACGAAGAACAAGAGGAGTAAAATATTGTAACTTGTAGGGAAGAAAAATCATAGACTGAAAGTTTTTCTAAGTGATTAATATTTGAAGGTAGCTTGGGAGTTGTATAATTGAAATAGTAGTAAATTATAATGTTAGTTGCATTAAGACTAAAGAGGTAATAGAAATATTATAAATTAAGGTGGTACCACGATAATTCGTCCTTTAAAAGGTACCTTTTTTTATGGAGGAAAAGTATGAAAAATGAAATGAATGCTAATTTTGATATTTTTGATAAATATTTTACGGGATTTGATATTGAAGATAAAATGATTCAATTTAAATATAATCATAGTTATCGAGTCTTACATCAAAGTGATGAGATATCTTTTACATTAAATTTAGATGAAGATGACAATTACTTAGCCTGTTTGATTGGACTTCTTCATGATATAGGAAGATTTTCACAATGGACAAAGAATAAATCATTTAATGATGAATTATTAGATCATGCACAACTTGGATGTGCAATATTATTTTCAGAAGGCAAGATAAAAGATTATGATGTACAAGAAAGTGATTATGAAATAATTAAGAAAGCAATACTTAATCATAATAAATTTAAAATTGATGATGATTTAACCATCAGAGAAAAACTACATTCCAAAATAATAAGAGATGCTGATAAGATAGATATATTATATAGTTATTCTGAAAATATATTAAAATTAGAAACTGATAATTCTACTATTAGTGATGAGGTACATAATGAATTTTTTAAACATGAAATAATTGATATTAGAAAATGTAAAACTTTAAATGAAAAAGCAGTAGCATTTTTCGCATCAATTTATGATTTAAATTATGACTATAGTAAAGGATTTATAATGGATAAAAATTATGTAACAAAGATATTCAATTCTCTTGATAATAAAGAAATAATTAAACCTTATTATGATGAAGTAATAAAGTATTTAGAAGGAAGTGTTAAAAATGATAGATAAAAAATATGATCATAAACAAGTAGAAAAAGATAAATATGAAACATGGTTAAAAAAGCAAGCCTTTACTAGTGGAGATAAAAGTAAAGAACCATTTTGTATAGTTATACCACCACCAAATGTAACAGGTAACTTACATATAGGGCATGCGTATGATTGTTCATTACAAGATATAATAATAAGATATAAAAAGATGCAAGGCTTTGATACATTATGGTTACCAGGCATGGATCATGCTGCTATCGCAACGGAAGCAAAAGTAGTAGCTAAACTTAAAAGTGAAGGAATTAATAAATATGAATTAGGCCGTGAAAAGTTCTTAGAAGAATGTCATAAATGGAGTAATGATCATAGAGGTAATATAAGAAGACAATGGGGTAAACTTGGATTTGCACTTGATTATTCAAAAGAAAGATTTACTCTTGATGAGGGACTTAATAAAGCTGTTAGAAAAGTATTTGTTGATTATTATAACAAAGGAATTATTTATAGAGGACAAAGAATTATTAACTGGGATCCTGTTGCTAAAACTGCTCTTTCAAATGAAGAAGTTATTTATAAGGATGATAAAGGTGCATTTTATCATATTAAATATTTTATTGAAAATACAGATGAATATTTAGATGTTGCAACTACTAGACCAGAAACATTATTTGGTGATACCGCTGTTGCTGTTAATCCTAATGATGAAAGATATAAACATTTAATAGGTAAAAATGTTATATTACCGGTTGTTAATAAATTAATTCCAATTATCGGTGATGAGCATGCTGATATGGAGTTTGGAACTGGTTGTGTTAAAATTACACCTGCTCATGATCCTAATGACTTTGAAGTAGGGCAAAGACATAATCTAGAAAGAATACTAGTTATGAATGAAGATGCTACTATGAATGAAAATGCACTTAAATATGAAGGCATGACACGTGAAAAATGTAGAGAAGAACTACTTAAAGATTTAGAACGTGATAATTTACTTATTAGTATAGAACCAATGGTTCACTCAGTAGGTCATAGTGAAAGAACAGATGCAGTTGTTGAACCTTACTTATCTAAACAATGGTTTGTTAAAATGGATAAACTTGCTAAGATGTTAATAGATAATCAAAATACAGATGATAAAGTCAATTTTATACCAAATAGATATGAAAAAATACTAATGAAAGGTTGGATGGAAGACTTCCACAAAGATTTGAAAAAACATATTTCCATTGGTTAGAAAATATCAAAGACTGGTGTATTTCAAGACAATTATGGTGGGGACATAGAATTCCAGTTTGGTATAGAAATGAAGAAGTTTACTGTGGGATGGAAGCACCAGAAGGTGAAGGATGGGTACAAGATAATGATGTATTAGATACGTGGTTTAGTAGTGCATTGTGGCCATTTAGTACTCTTGGTTGGCCTGATGAAACAGAAGACTTTAAAAGATATTTCCCAACAAATACAATAGTACTCGGATTCGATATCATTTTCTTCTGGGGTGCTAGAATGATGTTTCAATCACTTAATATACACGGTAAATCACCATATAAAGACTGTATAATTCATGGGCTTATAAGAGATAATCAAGGAAGAAAAATGAGTAAATCTCTTGGTAATGGTATAGACCCACTTGATATGATTGAACAGTATGGCGCAGATGCATTAAGATTTTATTTAACAACTAGCTCAACTTTAGGAATGGACTTAAACTTTAGTACAGAAAAGCTATCATCAACATGGAATTTTATTAATAAACTATGGAATGCTAGTAGATTTGTACTTATGAAATTAGAAGACTTTAAAGAAGAAGAATATAAATTAGAAAACTTAAATGATTCAGATAAATGGGTACTTACTAAATTAAATGAAACTATAAAAATAGTAACTAAATCAATGGAAAAGTATGACTTTAATATCGCAGGTAGTGAACTTTATTCATTTATATGGGATATATTCTGTGATAAATATATAGAAATATCTAAGTTTAGTGATAGTACTTCAACTAAATCAACTCTATATTATACACTTCTATCTATAATTAAAATGATGCATCCATTTATGCCATTTGTAACTGAAGAGTTATATTCATCATTGCCAATTAAGAATAAAGAATTATTAATATTTGAAAGTTATCCAACTGTAAATAAAAAGTTAATATTTAAAGATGAAACTAAGAAAATAGATGAACTATTAGAATTTGTAACACTATTTAGAAATAAAAAATTAGAAAATAAAATATCAAATGATTTTGAAGTAATTGATTATAATAATAATGATTTATTAAATAGTATGTTAAAACTAAATGATAAAATAGTAGAAAATAGTAAGTTTAATGATAAATTGACAGTTGAACTTTATAACTATAAATTAGATATTTATTTTGATAACTCTAAAAACAGTAAAGAAGAGGAAGAAAAGAAAAAACAAGAAATTGAATCATTAGAAAAATCTATTCAAAGAAGAAAAGCATTACTTTCAAATGAAAATTATTGTAACAAAGCACCTAAGAATATAGTCGATAAAGAACGTGAGGATTTACAAAAAGAAATGGATAGATTAGAAATACTTAAGAAAAACTAATTGTTTTTCTTTTTTATATAATGATTTACTTAAATCAATGTAAATATTACAAAAAATGATAATATTTATTATTTTAATGTGATATTATTATAGTGGTGAATAATATGAAAAAGAAAATAGTTTTATTGTTAGGTTTATTAATAGCTTTTATACCATTTCTAAAAGCTGATACTAATACATGTCATGCTGAACTTGAAAGTAATCAAACCTTTAATGTAGGGCAGACAGTTACATATAATTTAGGTACAACTGGTACTGATCAAAATACATTATATGGAATACATTATGAAATAGAATATGATCCAAATGTATTAGATCCTGAAATTAATAGTGGAGTTAAGTCTTACTATAATTGGGAAAATATAAGAAAAGAAATAGTCAGTAATGATAACTCAAAATACAATACTATTATCTTAGATATATCAACTAAGAATAAAAATAAATATATTACTAGTAGTGATAATAAAGGTTCTTTTATTAAAGTAGCAAGTATTAGTTTTAAAGTAAAAAATACTAATGAAACAAGTACAAAATTATCCTTAATGGCAAGTGGTGATAATGATAGCGGCTCATTTAAATATGTTATTTCAGATGCAGAGAATGCTTATTTGGAATGTAGTGGACAAGTAAATTCATTTATAAAGATTAAAAAGATAATAGAGCCTCGCTTATCAAGTATAACTATTAATGGAACTAAAATAGAAGATTTTGATGGTAAAAAGTATGAATATGAATACACTTCAACTGAAAAAATAGTGGATATTAGAGGTATAGGTGTTGGTGGTACTACTGTTACAAATGTTGGAAAAAAAGAATTGAAAAATGGTGATAATGAGTTTATTATTACTGTTTCTAATAGTGAAGGAGATTCTATTGATTATAAATTAATTGTTAAATATGACAGTGCTGATACAGATTGTGATATTAATACTTTAGAAGTAGAAGGATATGATATAAAATTTGATCCAAATGTATTAGAATACAAATTAAAAATAAAAGATGAATATTCATTAAAAATAAATATTGAACTAGTAAATACTGAATCAAAATATACTATTAAAGGAAATCAAAATCTACAAAATGGAAGTAATATAATTATAGAAGTTAGAAATGGTGCTAAAACAAAAAAATATACAATAACAATAGAGAAAGATATAGTACCTGTTGTTAAAAAGAAAACAAGTCCTTTATTAATAATAAGTTTGGTAGTTCTAGGATTAGGGATTGTTGGTTTAATAGTATTCTTAATTATTAAAAATAAGAAAAAGAAAAATAAAGAAGAAGAATTAGAAAAAACAAAAGATTTAGATAATATTTTAGAATCTGATAGTGAAGAAGATGAAGATATTGATACAGATGAAGAAATAGATGAGTCAGATGATGATTCATCACTAGAGGATGATTTTGATTTAAGTGATAAATAGCAAAGAGAAATTCTTTGCTATTTGTTTACAATGCTATAAATGTCAAGTGCTTGTAAATTGACTATTATTAATTTAAAATGATACAATCTTATTATGATAATAGAAGGAGTAAGGTTATATGAATAAAAAAGGATTTACATTAGTAGAATTACTAGCAGTAATAGCAATACTAGCAATACTAGTAATAATAGCATTACCAAACGTACTAAAGATGTTTAATGATTCTAAAAAGAATAGTTTCTTAACAGAAGCAAAAACACTTTACAGCGAAGCATCTAAAAAATACATATCTGAAAATATGAAAGGAAATAAACTAACTTATATTAGTTCGGAAGATGATACTAAATTAGAGATGACAGGAAGAAATTTGCAATATTGCGTACTCTTAAATACTGATGGATCAGTAAAAAGTATGAAAGTATCAAATGGAGAGTGGATAGCAGAATTACCATCTGGTAAAAAGATAACTGATTTAAATAGTAGTGACTTAAAAGACGGAAACTTAGATAATGAAGAATGTGGTCCTAAAAAGCCAAAGACTTTTAAAGAAGATGATTGGGATACAATAGCAAATGCTGTAAGGTCAGGTCAAACAAGTAAATATAATGTTGGTGATACAAAAGAAGTAGACTTAGGTACATATGGAAAACATACTCTTAGAATAGCTAATATGAGCGCACCTAATGAATGTAATAATAGTGGTTTCTCACAAAGCGCATGTGGATTTGTAGTAGAGTTTGCAGATGTTATAACTACACATAGTATGAATTCAAGTGGAGATTATAATGGTAAAACATATAGTGATGGCTGGAATAAAGATGGATGGCCAAAAAGTCAAATGAAAACATTTATAGATAATGATATTTATAATTCATTACCACAGGAATTAAAGAGTGTAATTATCACTACAGAAACAGTATCAGGTCATGGAAGTGAAGATACAAATAACTTTACATCACCAGATAAATTATACTTACTTTCAACAGCAGAGGTATGGGAAAATGCTCCATCAGATACTTTTAATTTCGATTCAGCAAAAGATTCTACCAGACAATTAGATTATTATAAGAGTAAAGGTGTGACTACAAGTAACTGTGAAGCTGCAAAAAAAAAGAACAGCAGTGGATCTATTTCGTGGTGGTGGCTCCGCTCGGCCAATTCTCGCAGATCTGACACTTTCTACCCTGTCAACAAAAATGGCAATTTGAACAACAATTTAGCTCGTGGTACATTTGGCGTTTCTCCAGCTTTCCGAATTGGATAAAATAATATGCAAATAAAAAACCCATTCAATAGAGTGGGTATTTTTTTGTATTAATTGAATCTTTTCTTTAATAGAATTGTTCCTGCTAGTAATAGAGAACTTAATGAGAAGATTACTTCTGGTAAGTTACTATCTTCAACACCTGTTTTAGGGAAAGCAGGATCAACTATATCTCCTCCCATACCACCAACAAATGAGTAAATATAGATTACTTCTTGATTATCTAAAGTATATTTACCAGTTTTATTTCCTTTTACATCTATTAATTCATAGTATTCAAATTCTTTTGCTGATGAAGTATATTCACTATCAACTTTACCTCTTAAAATAATATTTTTTGAAAGTTCTTTTCCTTCATCATCAATGTATCTTACAGTTACATTTCCATATAGTCCATGTGCTGCTTTTAAGGTTAATTTATTTGTATAATTTCCTGATGTTTTTTCTAATACATATAAATTATCTTTATTTTCATCGTGAGAATTATATCTTTTTTCTTCATTATCATCATACCAACCATCTATTTTGTCAGTACAATCTTTTTCTGTTTTATCTTTATCTTTGTAACCACCATTTAGTTCCCAATCATCATGAGTATTACCAAATGTGATATTTGCATTTTCATCATTATAAATATCATCTGATGATACTTCTGCGTGATTATTATATATTTTTACACTTGCAGGAATAACCATTGTTCCTTTGTTGTAAATACCCCCACCTTCATTTGCAAAGTTATTCATTATAATTGCATTTTCAGGTAATGTCATAGTACCAGCATTATAAATACCAGCACCTTTCTTAGGTTCATTATTTTCTGTTATACTTAAGTTAGAACCATTTTCAAAACTCATGATTCCATAGTTTTCTATTGCATTTCTATAATTTTTATTGAATGTTACATTTGCTCCTGCTTCGATAGTTGCATTAAATTTTCCAGTATATTTTGATATACTAAATCTTAAACCACCACCAGTGTAACTACTACCATTTTCATTTATAGTTACGTTTGTGTTTTTATCAAACAACAATTCACTTACAGCAGCCACACCATAAAGTTTATTATTAATGGCATTGATTGTTGTATTATAAGCTTTTAATTTTCCTGCTGATAAACCATGACCACCATTATTATTAAAGTTTACTTTTGAATCATAAAATTCAAAGTTTGATCCATTTGAACCATTACCACTACTATTGATTACATCTACATTACTGTTATATGTTTTTACAGTGAATGTTCCTGTAAATCCCGAACGGTTATTATCACTTAAATATGATGAGTTATCAAGTAGAATATTGTAACCACCATCTCCACCATTCCATTCTAATGCATCTTGCTTGTAGTTTTTGATTGTAAGTGTTGAGTTCTTTAAACTAAGTACATTATTACTACAAAAGTAGATTGCATGAGTGTTATTTTCTGACTTACCAGCAGCATCAATTGTCATATTAGTGTTTTCTAATATTAGCTTTGCATTAGTTGATGATGCGATTGCCATCCAATTCCATTCTGATGTATATGGAGTAGAAGTAATTCCATTCATACTAACTGTCATATTTTTGAAAGTTAGAGAGTACTTCCACATTGCGATACCTTTATCAGTAAATGTTAAGGTATGTTTTTTACCATCAATAGTTAAGTTATGCTTAAGATCAATACCTTCTGTAGTTGCATTACTTAATAAAATGATAGTATCACCATCTTTACTAGCAGCATATGCTTCATCAAATGTTTCATATTTTGTGTCATTGATTTGTGCTACATAGTTTTTAACTTCTTGTTCTTCATTTGTTGTATCTTCATTTTGTGTAGTAGTTTCGTCTACTTGAGTATTTTCTTCTACTACAGCTTTAACTTCATTATCATTTTCAAGTACAGGCATTTCTTCTGCATTTAGTGTATTTAAAAGAAATGTACTTGATAACAATACAGTTAAAAATTTCTTCATTTTCCAAAACCTCCATAATATTTTATGACATATGTCACTTGTTGGGACGTTATTATAAAGATAGTTTTAATAATTGTCAAGTTTTTTTAATAAATTATTAATATTAATAAAAAAGTATTAACTTAAAGCTTGTTGAAATTTTTTCTCAAAAATGATATATTTATATTAATGGAAAATAGGTGTTTAATATGAGTATGTCAGATAAAATATTCGGAACATATACACAGAGAAATAGAACTAGAGTAAATGACACTGTTAAAAAGATTTGTGCGCTTGAAGACAAATACAAATCTATGTCTGATAGTGAACTTTCATCTCAAACAGATATGTTTAGAAAAAGACTTAAAAATGGAGAAACTGAAGAAGATATTATGGTTGAGGCTTTTGCAGTTTGTAGAGAAGCAACAAGGAGATGCCTTGGTATGTTTCATTATGAGGTTCAGCTAGCTTCAGCAGTAGCGATGCAAGATAATTGCATTAGTGAGATGAAAACCGGTGAAGGAAAAACGTTGGTACAAATATTAGTGGCGTATTTAAATGCTATTAGTGGTAAGGGTGTTCATGTTATGACATCAAATGATTACTTGACAGAAAGAGACTGTAAAGAAAATAGCAAAGTATATGAATTTCTTGGACTTTCTTGTGGCTTTGTGCCTGAGAATAGAACTAGAAAAATAACTCGTGAAGAGAAGCAAAAACTTTATTCTTGCGATATAGTTTATGCTAAAGCATCAACAATTGGTTTTGATTATTTAAATGATAATTTAGTTAAAAAAGAAAGTGATAGATATATTAAAAGACCATTTCATTTTGCTATAGTTGATGAGGTTGATAGTATACTTCTTGATGAGGCAAGTACAGCAATGATTTTAAGTAGTAGTAAAACAGATTCAGCAGATCCACTTGATAATAGAAACTTATGTGAGTGGGCAAGGGATTTTATTAAAAAATATGATTGTAAGGTGGTTGCTCAAAAAACTAATATAGAGGGTATGACATACACAGGAAGTATACTTTTTCTTGATGAGAAAGAGGTAATGTTATCTACAAGAATGATAAGTGATATGGAAAAATATATACCTGATTTTGATATTAATAATCATGATGACTTATTTGAACTAGGTATAAGACAAAATGCAGTTAATAATGCAATACTTGCTGAGTATGCTTATCATAAAGATGTTGACTATATAATTGAAAATGGAAAAGAAATTAGTATTATAGATAAAAATACTGGTAGAGTTGCGACTGGTAAAAGATTATCTAATGGGCTTCATGAAGCAATTGAGGCTAAGGAAAGAGTACCTATTAAAGCAAGTAATATTGTAACAGCTAGATGTACATTTCCTGATTTCTTCTCAATGTATGAAGCTGGGGTATGTGGTATGACTGGTACTAGTAATATAGAAGCTTTCAAAGATTTATATCATTTAGAAACATATGAAGTACCAAGTAGAAAACCAAATATTAGAATAGATTATGAAGATGAAGTATATTTAACTAAGGAAGCTAAATATAAGGCTATAATAAATGAAATAATATCTTGTCATGAAAGACTTGAACCTGTACTTATTGGTACTGATTCAATAGAAGAAAGTGAAACTATAAGTAGACTTTTAAGTGAAGCAGGAATTAGGCATCAATTACTAAATGCAGTTAGAAATGAAAATGAAAATGGAATCATTAAAAACGCTGGCCTTCTTGGTAAAGTAACTGTAACAACAAATATGGCTGGTCGTGGTACTGATATAAAACTAGGGCCTGGTGTTTTAGAAGTAGGAGGCCTTCATGTTATTAGTACAACTTATAATAAGAGTGAAAGAATAGATAATCAATTAAGAGGTAGAGCAGCAAGGCAAGGAGATCCCGGAAGTAGTAAATGTTTTGTGTCTCTTGAAGATGAAATAGTTGCTGAAAATGATTCTTTACTTGCTATTAGTCCAAAAGTTGCAATGTTAAAGGCTACCCATCCTTATGATAGAGTAACAAGTGAATCTATTTGTAAAAGAGTTAAAGCATGTCAATCTAAGAGGGAAAGTAAAGATGCTGAGGCAAGAAAAACAGAAGAAGAGTTTGGTAAAATAATAACTGAACAAAAGAATATATTCTATCGTCAAAGAGATGAAGTGTTAAAAAGTAAAAATATAAGTGAGGTACTTAGTGGAATAATAGATGGGTATACTACTTATTTATCTTCTAAAAGTCCTGAGGATATAGTGACTTTAATTGGACAGTTTGTACCTTCACAAATGATATATTCTTGTGATTTTACAAGTCCTTTAAAACTAAAAGAAAGTCTTAGTAAATTATTTAGTGGAAGAATTTCATATTTAGAAAATTCTGGTTCTATTGCTAATTATTCTGATAAAGTTAGAGGTAAATTATTAAGCGTTATTGATGAATACTATGTAAATATTTTAAATCAATTAACACAGGATAGGGTTGGCGCTGGACTTACTGCTTATTCTGGTAAAAATATATTTGATGAATATAGGAGTTATGCTTATGAACTTTTAAATACTATAACGCCTTATATTCAAAATGAATTTCTTGCTTACGCTATGAGACCTGCATTAAGATATGGAAGTTATATACCTAACTTTGCAGAGGTTAGTGAAGAAAAAGGAGTTGTATTATAATGAAAACATTTGTAAATATTATAAGAGGAATTATTATTTCATATTTAGTTATTTTTGCATTAATTCAAGTAGTTTTATTTACTAAAAGAAAAATATATAAAGAACCACTTCCAACTATAATAGATGGTTACTCATACATAATAGTTAAAGGAAATGGACTTTCTCCTGAGATCAAAAGTGGTAAACTAGTTATATTTGAAAAAAAAGATAATTATGAAAAAGATGATTATATTATATATCAAGATGGTGAAAAATATTTAGTAGCAAAAGTTCTTGATAACGAATTATATAAATATAAAGTGTTAAATGAGAATAATGAAACTATTTCTCTTGAAGATAAAGATTTACTTGCTAAGGTTATATATAATAATGATTTATTTAGTTCAATAATTAAAATACTTATTAATCCTATAATGATTGTTATTTTATTGTTTATTGGGACTATATTTCCTGAATTTATATTTAATAAATAGACGAAAGTCTATTTTTTTTGTAATAAAATGTGCGTTATTTCATAAATATTACTATAAGTTAGAAAGAGGGTAATTATGGATAAAACACAGATAATAAAAAGTCTTGATAAAAAGTCTGGTGGTGAGATATATTTAGGTGTAGTAGGTGCTGTTAGAACTGGTAAGAGTACTTTTATAAAGAAATGTATTGAAACATTGATACTTCCATATATTGATGATCCTATGGAGAAAAAAAGATGTATGGATGAGATACCACAAACTGCTCAGGGTAAAACTATTATGACAATTGAGCCTAAATTTGTACCAAGTAGTGGTGCTAATATTAAAATAGATGAAATGACTACTAATATTAAATTAGTTGATTGTGTTGGATTTGTTACTCCTGATGCACTTGGTTATCAAGATGAGATAGGTAATCCTAGAATGGTAAAAACGCCATGGTTTACAGAAGAACTACCATTTATGGAAGCGGCTGAGATTGGTACTGAAAAAGTAATTAAAGATCATGCAACTATTGGTATTGTTGTAACTACTGATGGCTCTATTGGAGAATTATCTAGAAGTAATTATGTATCTGCTGAAGAAAAGGTTATCACTGAGTTAAAAAGCATTAATAAACCATTTATAGTAGTTCTTAATTCTACTCATCCAGGAAGTACTGAGACTAAGTCTTTAGCAGAAAAATTACATGAGAAATATAATATACCAGTAATACCTGTTAGTGTACTAGATATGACTGAAAACGATATTACTAATATATTAAAGGAAGCATTATATGAGTTTAATGTTGATCATATTGAGTTTAATATTCCAGATTGGGTAGCTATCTTAAATAGCAATCATCCTGTTAAACAAAAATTTATTGAAAAAATGAAGACATCTATTGTTAATGTAGATAAATTAAGAGATGTAGAAAATATTAATATTAATTTAGAAGATGCTCCTGAGATAAGTAAAGCATACGTATCTAATTTAGATACTGATAATTCGGAGGTTACTATTACACTTGAAGCAGATGAATCTTTATTTAATGACATATTAAAAGAGTTAGTGGGTGCATCTGTTAATACTAAGGGAGACTTATTAAAAGTATTCCAAGATTTGAGTGATGGGAGAAGTGAATATGATTCTATTAAGGGCGCTTTAAAACAAGTTTATCAAACAGGATATGGTATAGTACTTCCAAGACTAAAAGATATGAAACTTGATAAACCCGAAATAATTAAACAAGGTGGTAGATTTGGTATTAAACTTAAAGCTAAAGCTAGTTCTATTCATTTAATAAAAGTAGACGTTGAGAGTAGTTTTGAACCTATAATAGGAAGTGAACTTCAAAGTAAAGAACTAATTGATTATATAATGAAAGATAATAAAGATCCTGAAAGTATTTGGCAAAGTGAGATATTTGGAAGAAGTCTCGATGAGATAGTACAAGAAGGTATACAAGCTAAGTTATCACTACTTCCAGACTCTGCTAAATATAAACTATCACAAACTATAACTAAGATGGTTAATAAAGGAAGTAATAACTTAATAGCAATAGTCTTATAAAAAAGACTATTTTTTGTAGTGTTTTTTCTTTTTATAGCTAATTATTATAATAGGAGGAATAGTATGTATAAATATATAAGAGCACTTGTTTTAGGATATGAAGAAGGCTTAAAAGTAAAACAAAAAATTAAAATTAAAAATTATGATAAGAAAAAAATATTGTCTAAATTATATGATATTGGCTATATTGAAGGGGTTAGAAAAAATAATACTTTGAAAAAATAGAAATATATTGTATAATTTATAATAGGTGAAGTATATGAAAAATGGTTTTACTTTAATGGAAGTTTTACTTGTTATAACAATTGCATCTATAGTAGGTGTAAGTAGTGTTGTTATGTATGAAACAACTACTAATGTTACTAAGGAAGAAAAATTAAAAAATACTTATGTTGATATACAAAAGGCAGCTTCTCTTTATATGGATATTGATTCTAATGCGCTTGAATCTTTTCGTGAAAATAAATATTTAAATGTTCCGTTAAGTACTCTAGAATCAAATAATTATGTAGAGGATGAACTTAAAAATCCTGTTGATAATAGTGATATACCTTCAGATTATGTAGTTAGAATGTATATTGCTAGTTACAATAGTAAAAATTATTTAGATAGTTGTATTATTAAAAGAAATGGTGAAAAACCAATATGTATATCTAATAGTAAGGGTGAGCCTTGTGGCTGTTGCGATTTTGAGATAAATGATAATAATAAGAGTTGTAAATAGTTTCAAACAAATGAAACTTTTTAATTGTTTTTCTTTACAAACAAATGTACTTATTATATAATTGTTTTGGCAATTATATTATATTTGTAGTATAATATGTTTGCTTTTAGTGATTACTAATATTAGAGGTGTGTTATGGATAAAATTATTATTAAGAATGCAAGAGAAAATAATTTAAAAAATATAAATTTAGAATTACCTAAAAATAAATTAATAGTTATGACTGGAGTATCAGGAAGCGGTAAGAGTAGTTTGGCTTTTGATACTATATATGCTGAAGGGCAAAGAAGATATGTTGAAAGTTTAAGTGCATATGCAAGACAATTCTTAGGCAATATGAATAAAGCTAAAGTTGATTCAATAGAAGGACTTAGTCCCAGTATAAGTATTGATCAAAAATCAACTAATAAGAATCCAAGAAGTACTGTTGGTACCATTACTGAGATATATGATTATCTTAGACTTTTATATGCAAGAATAGGTATTCCTTATTGTCCTAAACATAATATACCTGTCACTACTCAAAGCATTGAAGAAATGACTAATAAAGTATTAGAGTATGAAGTAGGTACTAAAATAGAAATAATGTCACCAGTAGTACATGGAGAAAAAGGAACACAAAAAGAATTATTAGATTCACTTGTTAAAGACGGCTATGTAAGAGCAAGAATAGATGGTGAAGTAAAAGATTTAAATGAAGAAATAAATCTTGAAAAAAATATTAAACATAGAATAGAAGTTATTATAGATAGATTAGTTATAAAAGAAGAATCAAGAAGTAGAATATTTGAAGCAATAGAGACCTCTGTTAAATTATCTAAAGGTAAAGTAGTAATAAATATTATTGGAGATAAAGAAATAGTGTTTAGTGAAAACTATGCTTGTCCTTTATGTGACTTTAGTTTGCCTGAACTTGAACCGAGATTATTTTCATTTAATAGTCCATATGGAGCATGTCCTGATTGTAAAGGACTTGGAGTTAAAAAGCATATAGATGAAGATATATTAATACCAGATAAAAGCCTTTCTATTATGGATGGAGCGGTAACATCTTTTCAAAGTGGAGAAACATTAAATATCTATTTTAAGAAACTAGGTATAGTAGCTAAACATTATAATATAGATTTATATAAACCGGTTAAAGATTTAACAAGAAAAGAACTTGATATAATACTTTATGGTAGTAGTGAAAAGCTTGATTTATCAATTACTACTCGTAGTGGTAGTGTTTTAAAAAGCTATGATTATTTTGAAGGAATCATTTCTAATTTAGAAAGAAGATATGTAGAAACAGTATCACCATCTATTAGAGAATGGATAGAAAGATATATGACTGAACTTCCTTGCCCTAGTTGTCATACTGCTAGACTTAAGAGTGAGGTGTTGACTGTTAAAATTAAAAATAAAAATATATTTGAAATTACTAATATGAGTATTAAAGACTTGATAGAGTTTTTAGATGAATTAAAACTTAATGAACATGAACTTGAAATATCATCATTAATAATTAAGGAAATTAAAGAAAGATTATTATTCTTAAAAAATGTTGGGCTTGAATATTTAACTCTTTCTAGAAATGCATCTACATTAAGTGGTGGAGAGGCACAAAGAATTAGACTTGCTACTCAAATAGGAAGTAGATTATCAGGTATTCTTTATGTACTTGATGAGCCTTCAATTGGACTTCATCAAAGAGATAATGAAAAACTAATTGAATCATTAAAAGAAATGAGAGATCTTGGTAATACTCTAATAGTTGTAGAGCATGATACAGATACTATGCTTGCTGCTGATTATATTGTTGATATCGGACCACATGCTGGGAGTGAAGGCGGATATTTAGTATGTGAAGGTAGTGTAGAAGATATAATGAATTGTGATGAGTCTATCACAGGAAGATACTTAAGTGGCAAAGAAAAAATAGAAATACCAAACAAAAGAAGAAAAGGAAATGGTAAGAGTATAAAACTTACTGGATGCACAGAAAACAATCTTAAAAATATAAAAGTTGATTTTCCTCTTGGTAAATTTATTTGTGTAACTGGAGTATCAGGAAGTGGTAAGAGTACACTTGTAAATGAAATACTTGGTAAAACATTATTTAATAAAATATATAATTCTAAAGATAAACCAGGTAAGTATAAAACAATTAAAGGACTTGAAAATGTAGATAAAGTTGTAAATATAAGCCAAGATCCAATTGGTAGAACACCTAGAAGTAATCCGGCAACATATGTAGGAGTATTTGATTCAATAAGAGATGTTTTTGCACAAACAAAAGAAGCTAAAATAAGAGGATATGATAAGAGTAGATTTAGTTTTAATGTAAAAGGTGGAAGATGTGAAGCATGCAATGGAGATGGCCTTAAAAAAATTGAAATGCACTTCTTACCTGATGTTTATGTGCCATGTGATGTATGTAACGCTACTAGATACAATAAAGAAACGTTAAAGATTAAATTCAAAGGATATAATATATCAGAAGTACTTGATTTAACTGTAAGTGATGCATTAAAAGTATTTGAAAATGTGCCTAAAGTCTATAAGACACTTAAAATAATGGAAGAAGTTGGTCTTGGTTATGTTAAACTTGGACAAAACGCAGTTACTTTAAGTGGTGGAGAAGCATCAAGAGTAAAACTTGCTAAGGAACTTCAAAAGAAACCTACTGGTAAAAGTATATTCATATTAGATGAGCCATCAACTGGTCTTCATCAAGATGATATAAAAAGATTGCTTATAATACTTAATAGAATAGTTGATAATGGAGACACTGTTATTGTAATTGAACATAATTTAGATATAATTGCTCAAGCAGATTACTTAATAGATTTAGGCCCAGAAGGTGGAGATGGTGGAGGTACTATAGTTGCTTGTGGTACACCTGAAGAAGTAAGTAAATGCAAAGAATCATATACAGGTTATTATTTAAATAAAATGCTTTAATACTTATGTATTAGAGCATTTTTATACACAAATGCTAAATTTGTTGCTTTTTTATCCAACATATGGTAAAATATAGTCCAATTCCAAAGGCAGTTATTAAAAAGAATGTGGGGTTAGGAGAATAAAATGAATAAAGAAAATTATAATGAAAGATTAAGTCTAATCAAAGAGAAAATAGATTATTTAATCATTATGAATATTGAATTTAAAAACTATAAAAATATTGTTGATTCTTTAGAAAAAGACATAGAAAAAAAATATAAAGAAATCATAGATACTTATACATCGCCACTATTAGAATTAATGATTGATAATTTATATAAAAATGCTTTATATAGACTTAAATTTATTGAGTGCGACTTTCTTCCATACAATGATTATTTAAATACTTGTTTATTAGTTAAAAACATATCTATTTCTATTGATAAAAATGATTTGTCAGAGAAAGAATTAAATGAATTAATAGATAATATTATTAATATACTTAATACATCTAGTAAATTAGATAATAGCACTCTTAATATGATTTATTCTGTTTGTTATAAATTAATGCAGTTAGAAATAAATAAAACTTCTACAAGCAGAATAATAGAATATTCTAAGAATAATATTGGACTTAGAAATTATCTTAAAGATAGACTTGAGAAAGATGTTTTAACTAGTGATAAAGTATCTCCAAATGAATGTGATATTGCTTATGAATGCACATCATCTCTTGATGACAAAATAATAAAAGAAGAAATAGTTATGGATGTCACAAGTGATAATATCAAAGATGAAGTAATGGCTGAACTAAAAGGATTTTTAGAAAAAATAGGGTCTAATAATTTAGAAATGGAAAAACTATCTAACACGAGAAAAAAGAATAATCCAGTAGCAGTTACAATTGCTACATATACATCTATTCTAGCAGTAGCATTCACAGTTGTAAAAGTTGCTCATGATAACTCAACTACACATGAATATTTAACAACTAAAACAACTATTACTTCAACTGATAGCTTTGAAAGTAAAAAATATATGCCTGAAATTAAAAATGGATATCAAGAATTAGTTGTTGAGTCATTTCCTTGGTCTGATTTAGGAAATGGAACCGCTGTTAAAAAAGTGATATCTTATGATGTTACTGCTTCAGATGTGAATAAAGATAATTATGAAGATTCAGATCTTTCTAATTATAAAAAAGAAACAAGTGTGAGAAAATCAGCAAGTGAAAACTTTAATATTAATTTTAATGGTGATGTAGAAAGAAACTTTGTTACTTTAACTCAAGACCTAACTAATGAACAAACTAGATTTGATGGACTTACATTCTATATTTATATGTTTTTGGGTTCTTTATGTGGAATATTTACTCTTTTATTAGCAGGTGGTTTATATGAGAATGCTAGTGGAGAATATATTAAAGATATAATTCATGAAGCACATAGAAGAATTAAAAATGGTGAAATAAGTGCTTCCGAACAAGAAAAAATAAATAAATATACAAAAAAATATTTAAAACTAATGAAAGAAAATGAAGAAGTTAAAAATAGATTTATGGAACTATATAATAAATATTTAGATATATTAGACCTAGATGAATTAAAAAAAGAATATAATAGAATAATTAAATAAACAAAGTAAAATTTGTTTATTTTTTTTGTTAAAAAAGAAGTTTTTTGTTTTTATAGCTAATTATTATAACAGGGAATGATAAATATTCTCTAGAAAGGAGGAGCTATGGATAAATATTATAAGATAAAGAACTTTTAAAGAATAGTGCCCATACTAAAGGTAAAGTAGTGGACTTGTATATAGAGACAAATACTGAACTTATAAATGTAGAGATAAACAATCATCCACATGGTTATAATAATGTTACTCAAGAACTAAAAAAGCAAAACCAAAAGTTAGAAAAACAAACTTAAAAGTTATCAGATATCAAAGTTGATACTGCTAGAAAAATGAAAAACGAGAATATTGATATAGAAATTATATCAAAAGTAACAGGCTTAAGTATTGGACAGATACAATCCTTATAAAAGTGACTATTCACTTCTATTTTTATGTTAATCATTTATAAATTGGATAAAACAATATAAATTAATTTAAATAATTAAAGAGTGGTCTTTAATTATTTTTGTTTTTATGATAAAATTTTACTTATGAAACAGGAAAATATTAGAAATTTTTGTATAATAGCACATATAGATCATGGGAAGAGTACTCTTGCTGATAGAATACTTGATGTTTGTCATGCAGTAACGGAAAGAGAAAAGAAAGCGCAAATACTTGATTCAATGGATCTTGAACGTGAACGTGGAATAACTATCAAATTAAATGCAGTCGAGTTAAAATATAAAGATCATATTTTACATTTAATAGATACTCCAGGGCATGTAGACTTTAGTTATGAAGTAAGTCGTAGTCTTGCTGCATGTGAGGGGGCAATACTTGTAGTAGATGCTACTCAGGGAATAGAGGCACAAACTCTTGCTAACTTATATTTAGCTCTTGATGCTAATCTTAAAATAATACCAGTCATTAATAAAATAGATCTACCTAATGCAGATCCTGAAAGGGTTAAAGATGAACTTGTAAATACCATTGGATTTGAAAGAGATGAAATAATATTATGCTCTGGTAAGACAGGTGAAGGAGTAGTTGAACTACTTGATGCGGTAGTTGAAAGAATACCAGCACCTAAGAGTGAAAATAATGACTTGAGAGCATTAATATTTGATAGCTATTTTGATCCATATAAAGGTGTAGTAATACTTGTAAGAGTATTTGATGGTTCATTAAAAGTAGGAGATAAAATACATTTTATAAATAGTAAAGCTGATTATGAAGTTCTTGAACTTGGTAAACACACACCACATGAAGTTAAAAAAGATAAATTATGTGCTGGGGAAGTTGGCTTTATATCTGCATCAATTAAAAGCATTGAAGAGGTTGAGGTTGGTGACACTATTTGTCTTACTAATAAAATAGTAGAGCCATTGCCTGGATATAAACCTATGAAACCTATGGTATTTTCAGGTATTTACCCAATTGATAGTACTAAATATAATGCTCTTAAAGAAGCATTATTAAAGCTTAAACTTAGTGATGCAGCTTTAACATTTGAACCAGAAACTTCTATAGCATTAGGTTTTGGATTTAGATGTGGTTTTTTAGGACTGCTTCATATGGAAATAATACAAGAGAGAATAGAACGTGAATTTAATATAGATATAATCGCAACTAGCCCTTCTGTTATATACGAGGTTATACTTAGTGATGGCTCTACTATTATGGTAGACTCTCCATCAAAGATGCCAGATCCTGGTAAAATAAGTAAAGTATTAGAACCTTTTGTTAAAGCAAATATATATGTTCCTTCTGAATATGTAGGCTCTATAATGGAACTATGTCAGGATAAAAGAGGTATTTATAAAAATATATCATATTTGGATGAAACTAGAGTTAATGTTATGTATGAACTTCCACTAAGTGAAATAGTTTATGATTTCTTTGACAAATTAAAAAGTTACACTAAGGGATATGCATCATTTGACTATGATTTTATAGGAAATAGAGAGAGTAAACTAGTTAAAATGGATATATTATTAAATGGTGAAATAGTTGATGCTTTAAGCGTAATTGTACATAAAGATTTTGCATACAAAAGAGGAAAAGTTATATGTGAAAACCTAAAGAAAATAATACCTAGACAAATGTTTCAAGTACCTATTCAAGCGTGTATAGGAGCTAAAGTAATTGCAAGGGAAGATATATCCGCGATGAAAAAAAATGTACTTGCTAAATGTTATGGTGGAGATGTTTCGAGAAAAAGAAAATTATTAGAGAAACAAAAAGAGGGTAAGAAAAGAATGAAACAAGTTGGTTCTGTTTCTATACCTCAGGAAGCATTCTTAACAATATTAAGTACTGATTCTAAAGAATAATTATTGAAAGAAAGTTAAGTTATCATTGTTATAAGTAATTTCTTTATTGACTTTTAATGGCTTACTTTCTTTTATTTCGTCTATTAATTTATTTTTTGGCTTTTTAAAAAGAGATTTTTCATGATTAAAATATGGTCTTACTTCTTTATATACTGGAATACTTTTTTTAATAATGTTAAGTGTTTTATTAGTATTAGAAGCAATACTTGATATATTAATTGTTTTTAAAAGATTTGATATATTTAAACTCATATAATTCACCTATAAATAGTATATGTAAATAAAATTAAAATAGTTAAAAAGTGTTTTTATTTTAAAAATAGTATGCTATAATTTATATATAGAATAGTAAGAGGGTGATTTTATATGGCTGAAAATCAAAATACTAATGGCGAAATATCACAAGTTAATAATACGGTTCAACCTATAAACGGGGCTGTTCAAACACCTATGGCAGCTCAAACTAATACTTCACAAACTAATGTTCAAAGTAATGAACCTACTGTAGAATCTAAAGAAAAAAAGCCTAAAAAAAATAAAAAAAGCAAGATAGATGAAAGTATGCTTGTTGAAATAAAAATTGATCCAGACGGACCTGATGCGGTAAAAAGTGATAAGAAACAAGCGTATAGATATTTAGCAAGGAATAAAGAAGGTGTGCTTGTCAAAGATTATTTTTCTGCTTATTCTAAATACGATGTATATTCTTATTTAGTTGATCAAGGAATGACAGTTTATAATATTGAGACTAATTCGATGATTAATTTCTTTAGAAAAGAAGCTCCAGTTGGTTCAGTTAAAATGAAAACTAAAGATTTGATATTTTGGTTAACTCAATTATCTACATATATTAAAGCTGGAATACCTCTTGCTGATGCGGTAAAAATTTTAGCTCAACAAGATAAGAGAAAGAAATATAAGCCTATATATGATTCATTAATATATGAACTTACTATGGGTGAGAGTTTTTCTGATGCTCTTGGTAAACAAGGTGCTGCGTTTCCACAGTTACTTGTTAATATGATTAAATCGGCTGAAATGATAGGTAAAATAGAAGATACTCTTGATGAGATGGCCGATTATTATCAAGATATTGAGGATACTAAAAAAGCTGTTATTAGTGCGATTACATACCCTAGTATAGTTCTTCTTTTTGCAATAACAGTTATTACATTTATGCTTGTATATATTATTCCAAAATTTAAAGATGTATTTGTATCTATGGGAGCTGAAATACCTGCTATAACTCAATTTGCACTTAATTTATCAGCATTTTTAACTAATAATTATATCTATATAATTTCTGCAATAATAATATTTATTGTTGTATTTATATTTTCTTATAAAAAAATTAAATCATTTAAAGTATTAATACAAAAAATTAATATGAGGTTACCTGTTATTGGTAAACTTATTATTGCAAAAGAAATGAGTATGTTTGCAAGTACGTTTGCAACTCTTACTAAAAATAGTGTAATGCTTACTGATTGCATGGAAATATTAAGTAAAATAACTTCAAATGAAATATACAAAGATATAATGAATAGAACTATGGATAACCTAATCAAGGGTGATAAAATGAGTGAGACATTTAAAGATAATTGGGCTATTCCTGATTTAGCATTTTATATGATACTTACTGGTGAAAATACTGGTGAACTTGGTAATATGCTTGAAAAGGTCGGAGAATACTATTTAAAAGAAGAAAAAAATTTAGTAGGACAAATTAAGACATTTATAGAACCTGCGATGATTTTATTCTTAGCAGTTGCTGTTGGATTTATTGTTATTTCTGTTCTTGTTCCAATGTTTGGTATGTATCAAACAGTTGCGGCAGGATAATATTTAAGGGGGAAGTTATGTTAATTACAATTATATTTATAACTATTCTTGGTGCGATAATGGGTAGTTTCTTAGGATGCATGGGATATAGAATACCAAACAAAATAAAAACTACCTATCCGAGTAGTTTTTGTGAATCATGCCATCATCCATTAAAGTGGTATATGAATATTCCAATTTTATCATATATAATCTTAAAAGGAAAATGTGCTTATTGTGGTAAACAAATAGAATTCATTTATCCATTTGTAGAAATTGCTGGTGCTTCATTATTTTTATGTAATTACTTATTATTTGGTTTTACATATAATTTCTTTATTTGCACAATAATTACATGTATGCTTTTAGTAACTATCGTTAGTGATTTTATGTATTATTATATATCTGATAGAGTATTAGTAATTGGAAGTTTAGCTCTTTTAGCGGTTAATTATTATTTTTTAACTATTAATCAAGTTTTTTATAATATTATTGCTGCTGTTATAATATTTGGAATTATGTACTTTATTAAAATATGTGGAAACATTACATTTAAGAAAGAATCTCTTGGCGATGGAGATATTAAATTAATGGGAGTTATAGCTCTTGGACTTGGTCTTATTAATAGTTTTGTTACATTATTTTTTGGATCATTAATTGGTCTTATATTTTCTATATTTTCAATTAAAAAGAATAAAGATGGTATTATTCCTTTTGGACCATTTTTACTTATTGGAGCTTTAGTAGCATTATACTTTTCTAATTTAATAACGCCATTTATTGATAAATTTATAATAGGATGACAAATCCTATTTTTTCATATAATTTTTATTTTATTGTCTAACATTTTAGTGTTATAATTAATATATGAATAAGGTAATAGAAAAATATTTAAGCAAAAGAAATGTTTGGTTTATCATTATGTTAGTGTGTGTGTCTTTGATATCTATAGGATATGCTGCTTTAAACACGACTTTAAGTATCTCTGGTACTGCGACTGCTAGGGCTAAAAGTGATATTAGAGTTAAAAATATAACTCTTAAGTCAACTTCTAATCATGGTTCTGAAGTGTATAGTAGTAGATATTCTAAAGATAATACTATTACGAGTGTTAGTCTTCCAAATGAGACCTCTACTGTAACTTATACTGTAACTATACATAATTATTCTAATATTACATATATGCTTCAAGATATACAGACAATTGAAGACTCTAATGCAGATATAACATTTAATTATTCAAATGATATAATAGGGGATGATATTCCAAAAGGTGAGGATATGACTTTTGATATAACTTTTACTGGGTCAACATCTGAAAATAAAGTTAAAACATTAATACTTAAATATATATTTGTTGAAAATAATAAATATTTATTTTATGAAAAAGTGCTTGCTGATAATGTTGTTACTGATGGAAAGCCGGATTTTTCAAGTACTAATACATCAACTGGGGCTTTTTATAAGAGCACTGATAATCTTGGGACAACATATTATTTTAGGGGAAATGTAACAAATAATTATGTTTTATTTGGTGGATTTTACTGGAGAATAGTTAGAATTAATGGTAATAATTCAGTAAGACTTATTTATCAAGGAACTGCCTCTGATGGGAATGGTACTTCTGGAAATGGATACTATGAAGATGAGACTAAAAATGCAGTTAACAAAACAAGAAAACATTCTTACGTAAGATATTACTATAAATCCAACTCTGCTGAGTATTCTACAATAAGAAAGTCAATAGATTCATGGTATAATACAAACCTAAGTAGTTTTGCTAACTTTATGGACCCTGACGCAGGATATTGCAATGATTATAGTACTACTAGTGGCACTTATAGGGACTCTACTTCTTCTAGTAGCGTTACGTTTAGTGGAAATGGTAGACTTAGTTCACACAACCCAACTACTGTTTGCGCACGTCAATATTATGAAACGCCAACCACATCAAATACTGGTACCAAGTCTCTGCCTTATCCAGTTGGTACTATTTCAATGGATGAAGTAATGCAAGCTGGAGGAAGTAATAGTAATAATAAAAATTATTACTTACATACTGGAACTTCATATTTTACTATGACTCCATATGAATTTGAATATAAAAAAGTAGGAGTTTTGTACTATTATTATCCAAGAGTATTGAATGTTAATAGTAGTGGTAAATTAGCTAGTGTAGATGTTTATACTAAACATGGCTATAGGCCCGTTATTAATATAACTAGTTATATATATTGGTCAAAAGGTAATGGTACTGCGACCGCACCATATGAACTTAGTTTTGAAAGCGTACCAAGCTATCAATTTACTTTAACACCAACACCTAGTGATGCTAAAGTGGTACTAAAAGTAAATGGTACTACTGTATTTGATGGTAATGGTGAAGCCGTAATATCTGTTAAATATAAAGATGTAATTACATACACGGTAAGTAAAGATGGATATTTAACTTATACTAATAGTTATACATCTGGTAAATCAAATCATAATATAAATGTTTCTTTAACTAGTAAGTCGCCTGTACTTGCAACATATATAAGAGATATATATAATAATGATACAGTTAAAACAGATCATGATCTTAATAAATCATATTATACTTATGCAAACAGTGTAGGCCTAATTGATGATAGAAAGGGTGGCGATGTATATAATAATGGAAATATTAGGTATGTTGGTTCTAATCCTAATAATTATATTTATTTTAACTGTAGTGATTATTCTAATCAATCATCAAGCACATGTGAAAAATGGAGAATTGTCGGTGTATTTGATGGAAAGGTAAAATTAGTTAGACCTACTTCGATAGGCGAATATTCGTGGACAAGTAATACCGGAAATACTATAAATAAATGGGATCCTGACACAACAAATAATTACAGTGGTGCTGCTATAATGAATTTAATGAATCCCGGATATGATAGTTTATCGGTTAATAATAGTTTATATTGGAACTCTGGTTCTGGAAACTGTTACAATGGTACTGCTGCTGCAACTACACCATGTGATTTTACAAGTACGGGGCTTAAAAATGATACAACTAGAAATTTGATTAGCACTGAAAAATATTACTTATATAGTCCATGGACAGGGGAATTATATGCAGATCAATTATATGTCCAAGAAAGGGGGGCGAGTCCGGGTTCACAATATGATGGTTCTAAAGATAGTCCACCAATGTCAAGAAATGGTTATTGGGAAGGCAAAGTAGGCCTTTTATATCCGTCTGATCATGCGTATGGTGCAACTCCTGGAAGTTGTCAATTACCACTTTATAACTGGCCTTCACCATGTTTAAGATCGGATTGGTTAGCATATGAAACTGAAGAGAGATTCTTAACACCATCCTTTAGACAAAGTAATGCATGGTTTGCTCGTAAGATTGGTACTTTAGAAGGACATGTTGCCTCTGGAGATGCCGCTGAAGCAAAAAACATAAGACCAGTATTGTACTTATATGCAAATCAGGAATTTAAAGCAGGAGATGGAACTTCAAGCAATCCTTTTCAACTAACAGTAAACTAAAAAGCTTTCAAACGAAAGCTTTTTAATTATGTACCAAAACCATTGTACCAGTATCTACATTTTCATATATTTCTTTAGCAGCGTTATGAGGAAGATTGACACATCCATGAGAGCCATTATTAATATAAATATCTCCTCCGAATGTATCTCTCCATGAAGCATCATGAAGACCTATACCACCATCAAAAGGCATCCAGTAATATACATGCGAATTATATCCAGGGCCAGTTAAATAAGTATCATAAGTCTTATAACTAATAGGGAAGTATCCAATTCTTGTTGGACTACTAGTTTTACCTGTAACTGTAAGAGTAGTTAATATTACTTCATTATCTTTATACATTTTAACTGTTTGATCACTAATATCAACTTCTACAAATAAATCAGGTAATATTTCTAAATCATCATTATAAATATAACCATTTTGAAGAGATTCTGTTTGAACAAAAGCAACATTAGAATTACTACTTATTCTAAGTACCTTTTGACACCTTTCAACTACTTCAATAACATTACCATATTCATCATATAGATTAGTATTTTTAAGTACAGTGGCGAAGTCATTATTTTGATAAAATACATCAGGAGTAGGAGTTTGTTCTATAGTAGGTATAACTTCTTCTATGACTTCTTTTGTTTCTCTTACATCTTCTTCATTTTTATTATTATTTTTAATTTGGCAACCACTAGTAAGTATTAGAGTTAATGCAAGTCCTAGTGATAAAATATTTTCTTTTTTCATATATCTCCTTTGGAATGTATTATATCATTTTATTTTATTAAATCAATATTTTTGATTAAAATGGTTTACAAACTATATTGAAGGTGTTATAATTGTTTTATTAAATCAAATGACGAAGACGATAAATAATAGACTTTATAGAGAGTTAGTGGTTGGTGGAAACTAATAAAGAAAGTTATTTATAGATCACTTCTGATGAAGCTTATGGATAAGATAAGCTCGCTACTATAGCGTTATTTAAATAAAGCGAACAAAAGGATGGTACCGTCATTATGACTCCTTGTACTGTTCTTTTTTATTTTGGAGGAGAAAGATATGGAATTTAAAAACAATTATGATTTTGTTAAAAATGAAGAAGATGTTTTAAAATATTGGGAAGATGATAAAACATTTAAAAAGCTTCTAGAGCAAAACAAAAATGGAAAGAAATTTAGATTTATTGATGGGCCTATTACAGCTAATAACAGAATGCATGTAGGTCATGCATGGGGAAGAACATTAAAGGATACTTTTATTAGATATAAAAGTATGAATGGCTATACTAGCCACTATAGAAATGGCTTTGATGGACAAGGTTTATGGGTTGAAGTAGAGGTAGAAAAAGAATTAGGCTTTAAGACTAAAAAAGATATAGAAGAATATGGACTTGATAATTTCACTAAAGCATGTGTTGCAAGAGTTAAAAAATTCTCTAAGATTATAACTGATCAATCTATTAGATTAGGCCAATGGATGGATTGGGATAATTCATATTACACATTAACTGATGAAAATATCACTAGCATTTGGTACTTCTTAAAAAAATGTAATGAAAAAGGTATGATTAAAGAAACATTTAAACCAATGCCTTGGTGTTCAAGATGTGGTACTTCATTATCAGAACATGAAATGACAGGTAGTTATCATGAAGTAGAACATGAAGTAGTATTTTTTAAGTTACCAATTATAGGTAAGGATTATAAAGCTCTTGTATGGACAACAACTCCATGGACACTATCTGCGAATGTAGCACTTGCTGTTAATCCTGAATTTGACTATGTAGTAGTTAAAATGCCTAAAGATGAAGATAAGTTATTATTATGTAAAACAATATTCGAAAAGAAATTCAAAGGTGAAGGAGAAGTATTTGAAGAGTTTAAAGGCAAAGAACTTGAAGGACTTGAATTTGAAACTTGTTTTCCTGAATTAGATGCTCAAAAAGACGTTAAACATCCAGTAGTATGTTGGGATATGGTTGATGATACTGAAGGATCTGGTATCGTTCATATCGCACCTGGTTGTGGAGCTGAAGACTTTGAGCTTGGAGAAAGTATTGGGCTTGCTAAAATTATGCCTATAGATGAAAATGGTATATTCTATGATGGATTTGGATTTTTTAGTAAAAAGAATGCTAAAGAAATATCAAATGAAGTATTTGAAGAATTAAAGAAAAGGAACAAATTATTCTTAGTACATAAATATAAACATAGTTATCCTTATTGTTGGAGATGTAAAGAAGATATATTATTCAGACTTGCTAAAGAATGGGCTATTGATGTTGATGTAGTAAGAGATGACTTAATTCGTAATGCTAAGAGTGTTAAATATAGTCCTGAACATCAAGGAAAGAGAATGCTAGATTGGTTGCAAAACATGGGCAATTGGAATATTAGTAGAAGAAGATTCTATGGTTTACCACTTCCATTTTATCACTGTGATTGTGGTCATTTAGAAGTAATTGGCTCTAAAGAAGAACTAAGAGAAAAAGCAATAGATAAAGATTTAGTAGATTCATTACCTGAATTACATAGACCATGGATAGATGATATTAAAATTAAATGTCCAAAGTGTGGTCATGAAGTATCAAGAGTTCCACAAGTAGGAGATGTATGGTTAGATGCAGGAATTGTTCCATTCTCTACATTAAAATACTTTACTGATAGAGAGTATTGGAAAGAATATTTTCCAGCAGAATATGTAATTGAGATGCATGAACAAATAAGATTATGGTTCTATTCAATGTTATTTATGTCTACTGTACTTGAAAATAAAGCACCATATGAATTTATCAAAACTAGTGGTATGGTTGTTAAAGAAGATGGAACTAAATTTAGTAAATCTGATAGTAACTCACTTTCATTATATGATGTTATGAATACAATAGGTAGTGATGCATTAAGATATAACTATCTTGGTACTAATACTGCTAATGATGTAAGATTTGGTTATAAATTAGGAGAAGATGCTCAAAAGAAACTACTTGCTTACTATAATATGGTAGTATTCTTTAATACATATGCATCTATAGATAAAGTTGATTTAACTGGCTTTAAACCTAATAAAAAAGATTTAACTTTATCTGATAAATGGTTAATTTGCTTAACTGATAAATTTATTCGTGAAGCAAGAGAATCAATGGATAAATATGAAACTAAGTTAGTAGTAGATGATTTTGAAAAATATGTAGATCAAGTAAGTAACTTCTACATCAGAATTAATAGAAGAAGATTTTGGAAGAGTGAGGATGATAGTGATAAAAAAACTGCATACTTTGTATTATTTGACTCAATTAAGAAATGTACTCAATTAATGGCACCAATGATTCCATTTATGACCGAATATATTTGGCAATGCGTTATAACTAAATATGACTCATCAGTCTCAACATCTGTACATTTAAGTACATATCCAGTAGTTAGCGATTATAAAATAGATGAAAGTATTTTAGAAGAAACAGATAAATTAAGAGAATTAATTTCTATGGGATTAAGAGCTAGAAATGAAAAAAATATTAAAGTAAGACAACCATTAAATAAATTATATGTTTCAAGTGAACTTAAAAGTAAAGAATATATTAATATCCTTAAAAATGAAGTAAATGTTAAAGAAATAGAAGTTGTTAATGACTTTGATAGTCTTAAAGATGAATATTTAACTCTTAACTTTAAAAATGCTGGTAGAGTACTTAAAGATAAAGTAAATGATGTTAAAGAACTATTAAATAGTGTTAAAGAAAATAAAGAACTAATTAATAACATTAAAGAAGGTAAAAATATTACTTTAGGTGAATATGATCTTGAAAGTGATTTATTCAATATAGAGTTTAAAGAAAAAGACGATATTAAAGTAATATGTGAAAATAATATAACAGTAGCACTTGATGTTAATGTAACAGATGAATTAAAAAATGAAGGTATACTAAGAGATATTATAAGACAATGTCAAGTATATAGAAAAGAAGCTGAATTTAATGTTGATGATAGAATAACTATTTATTTTGAAAGTGATGATAAAGATATAATGGATATTCTTAATAAAAATGAAGAATTAATTAAATCTGAATTACTTGCTAAGGTTGAAAAACTTGATAAGTATGATTTTGAAAGTAAGTTTGAAGATATTAATCTAACAGTTAAAATGAAGAAAAATAATTAGGAGTAATTATGAAAAACAAGGTATTATTTATAAAAAATATAAATGAATTTAATGAATTAAGAAATATTAATGGGGATACTAGAGTTACAGCAATATTATTAGATGATTTAGACTTTAAAGGAGAAAATTTTGAACCAATAGAGTTTAACGGAAAAGTAGATCTTATATTAAGAGGATTTGGCTTGAATATTAAGAATATGAATATTATTAGTGAAAAAGATGATACTGGTATATTCAGAAAATTAAATAATTTAAATATTAAGGATGTTAATTTCTTTAATATTCATACTTATGGAAAAAGTAATTCTGGAAGTATAGTAGGTCGTGTTGATAATAAACTCACATTAATACATTCTAAGATCATTAGTGAAGTTAATGGTAATGCAATGGTTGGTGGTATTTGTGGACTTGCCAAGAAAGTTAAATTAATTGATTCATTAATAGCCACTAGAGTAAGCGTATTAGGTGGTAATGGTCTAGCTTTAGGAGCGTGTGAAACATTTATAGATCACAATAATACTTTTGTTAAACTAGGTAAAAATAAAAACCATGAAGAAACTAATGAAAATAAGACTGGTATTATATTATCTTTAAAATAGAAAAGAGTGTTTTAATTAATGCTCTTTTTTTTGATATAATCATAATAGGAGGAAGGTTATATGGACGCTGTAATACGAAAAGCAGAATTGAAAGATACAAAAGAAGCAAATAATTTGTTGACTTTACTTATAAGGGATGAGAAACAATATGATTCTAGTATAAATGAAAAGTGTGTAATTAGTGGATTTTATGAAAATATGATTTCTAATGATTCTAATATTCTTTTGGTCGCAGAAATTGATAATAAAATCATTGGGTATTTATTTGGCTATATAGTAGATAATGGAAACACATATTTAGATAGAGTATCTAAGTTAGATGCATTATATATTACTAAAGAATATAGAAAGAATAAAATTGCAACTAAATTAATAAATGAATTTAAATCTTGGTCATTAAAAAAAGGAGTTAAATATATTGAAGTTCAAGTTTTAAATGATAATACAAATGCAGTTAATTTATATAAAAAAGAAGGATTTGGATCATTTAAATCGACTTTAATAAACAAAATACAATAAACTTATGATGAATATAAAAAAATAAAGGAGTTGAAGTTATAAAAGCATATATTGATATTGAAATGTTTTTTATAGATGATAGTAATATTCCTAATTTTGGACCTGACTATAATTATATTGTAAATGATAATAAATTAATACTAAAATATATTTTTTAAAAAAAGAAAAGAGAATGTCTTTCAAAAACTATGATTGGACACTAAACTATAAAGAAGGAAAAGATTGAACTTATGATGTTTATGTTAAATTAGATTCTTCAAAATGACATTCACATGATCGTGTTGACTCAGATGAAAATTTACTAGATAAATATCATGATTGTTTATTATCTATATATATGATGATAGAGCAATTAGAACTAAGTGAGCAAAAAGAAAAAAACTTTAAGTTTGAAAATTAAATAACTAATTATTGTTCTTTATAAACTCACGGAGCATTTTAATTAATGCTCTTTTTTCTATTCTTGATACATAACTTCTTGAAATACCTAATTTTTTAGCAATTTCTTTTTGTGTTTTTTCACTGGTATTTAAAAGACCATAGCGCATTTTAATTATTTCTAATTCTCTTTTATTAAGTACAGTTAAATATTTACTTAAGTGTGCTATATTATCATTATATTCTATTGTTTTAATAGGACTTTCTGTTTCTTCTTTTAATACATCTATTAAAGTAATATCGCCACCATCTTTATCATGACCTATAACATCATTTAAACTAATATTGTTATTATATTTCTTATTACTTCTAAAATACATTAATATTTCATTTTCTGCACATTTAGCTGCATATGTAGTTAATTTTACTTTCTTTTGAGGTCTATATGAATCTATTCCTTTTATAAGACCAATAGTTCCAATACTTATTAAATCATCAGTATTTCCCTTAGATTCGTACTTTTTAACTATATGAGCAACTAATCTTAAATTATGTTCAATAAGTTTATTTCTTGCATCTTTGTCTCCTTTTAGATGCCTTTCAATATACATTTGTTCATCTTCTTTAGAAAGGGGAGAGTCAAATACATTAAGAGAATAACTAGTAGTAAATATTTTTATTTTCTTTAAATAATTTATAATTTTATTTAACACATAAATCACCTAATATATTTTATTATTTGAGAGTGTAAATTATGTAAACATTGTTTTTTGCCTTAAATACAGGGGTATGTTTTTTGTTAAAATTTAAGTTTGAAATCTTTATATTTAACATTGTACGTGATATAATAATAAAAAATGTATATTATCAAGGTATTATATGAAAGAAATATTAGTTGATAATGAAGGATACAATCAATTTTATGAAGAATTGGAAAAATTAAAAGAACTATGTAAATCTAACTCCTCTTTAGGCAGTGAAGTTTATAGAGATGCGATCGGCGATGGTTGGCATGATAATTTTGCTTTTGAACAGACAATGCGTGATAGTAGAGTTATAGCTAAAAGAATTGACGATATGTTTGAAAAGAAAAAATATTTAAAAATCGTGAAAGATACTAGAAAAAATAGTGATTTAGTTAATATTGGTGATACAGTTGCAGTTGAAATTAAGTATACGGATACAGATATAGAAAAAGAAACGATTAAATTAACTGGTAAATATATTCCAAACACTGATAATGATATAAGTGAAATATCTCTAAATAGTCCTTTAGGCATGTCCTTATATAAATCTAAAATAGGCTCGACTGTCAATTATTTAGTTGGTGCAAATAAATTTACTGTTTCAATTTTATCAAAAATCACTAATCACTGATTAGATAACATGTTGGTTAGTATTTAAAGAAAAAAGAAAATATGATAAAAATAATTGTAACAACAAATCATTTATCATTTGTTAAAAAGTTTATAACAGATAATTTTGATGATAATTTTTTAGATGATATAATAATATCTCTGGAAATTAACAAGGTTAAACCAAATATACATTTTTACGAATACATATTAAATCAGTATAATATTAAAAATGCTAATAATCTAAACATCAATACCATAAAGGTTGAAAAGAGTACAAATCTTTTTTCTGAAATAATAAAAAATTATTGAAAATAATTAATTGCCAGTTATTTATGTTATAACTATAAGTATAACAAAAAATAACGTGAAATTATTTTTTAAAGAAAAAATGTTAAAATAGTCAGCATTTTTTAGAAAAAGTGTTGACATGTAAAAATAATGATAGTAAAATTAATTACAATATTATTTTTTTCGGAGGGTTTATGCAGGATAAAACTAGAAAAGCAATTACTAAATCTACTTCAAATGAAATTTGCTTTAATTTCTCTGGTTTTATATGCTGCATTAACTGTCCTGACACTGTGCGACAAGTTTGAGCCTTTTGGCCGACTTGCCGCTTTTTTATTATAGGAGGTGAGATTATTGTGAAAGAGATTACTTATGAAGATTTGCTTGATGTAATAAGAGATTATAATCCTGAAGAAGTTGATATTATCAAGAAAGCATATTTATATGCTAAAGACTTACATGAAGGTCAATTTAGACAAAGCGGAGAGCCTTATATTGTTCATCCATTAAATGTAGCTTATATACTTGCTGAAATGCACGCTGATAGGGATACTGTGTGTGCTGGACTATTACATGATACCTTAGAAGACACACATATAAAAAAAGAAGATATCGCACATGATTTTAATCAAAATATTGCTTCACTAGTTGATGGAGTAACAAAATTATCTAAAATGAATTTTTCATCTAAACAAGATCAAAATTATGCCAATACGAGAAAAATTATAACTGGAATAACTGAGGATGTCAGAATAATTATAATTAAACTTGCTGACAGGCTTCATAATATGAGAACATTACAATTTAAATCAGAATTTAAACAAAAGGAAAATGCACTTGAAACTATGGAAATATTTGTACCACTTGCTTATTGTATTGGTGCTTATAGGATTAAATCTGAACTTGAAGATTTGTCACTTCAATACTTGAAACCAGAAGTATATTTGAGAATAAAAGATAAAAAGGAAGAATTAGAACATGAATGCATACCTTGTCTTCAAGAAATGTTATATAAAATAGAAAGATTATTATCTGATAGAAATATTCCAAATGAAATAAAGGTTAGAACAAAAAATATTTATGGAATTTATAAAAGATTAAATGAAGGACATAAATTATCTGATATTCATGATTTACTTGCATTAAAAATAATGGTAGATGAAATAGATAATTGTTATAAAACATTAGGAATAGTCCATAGTGAATATCATCCGATTAATGAAAGATTTAAAGATTATATATGTAATCCTAAAACTAATATGTATAGTAGTTTACATACAACTGTATTTGGACCCAATGATAGGCTTGTTCAAACTCAAATTAGAACATTTAATATGGATAAAGTAGCATCATTTGGACTTACAGCATATTGGGATTCTAAAAAAGGAAAAGCAAGAGATATAATGCAGCAAGATTTAAAAGAAAAGTTTCAATTCTTTAATTCACTTATAGAAATTAATTCTATATTTGGAGATAATCAAGAGTTTGTAAGTCAAGTTAAGAATGAATTATTTTCTGATAAAGTATATGTATATACTACTAAGGGAAAAATAATTGAATTACCAAAAGGTTCAACATTAATAGATTTTGCATATTCAACAGATAGGAAAGCTGCAGATGCTATGGTAGGCGGATTTGTAAACGATGAGTTAGTTCAAGTTGATTATGTTTTAAAAAATAAAGATAGGGTTAGAATTATAACAGATGAATTATCATTCGGACCAAAAGAAGATTGGATGGATAAAGCACAAACTGTAAGAGCTAAACAAATGATAAAAAAATTTAGTGAGAAATAATTGAGTTTATAGTGATCTCGTTAAAAAAACTATTAAGTAAAAAGGAGGTGATGAAAATGAGAAAACTAATGAGAAAATTCAATAAAAAATATGATATGTTATGTACTTCATAATTATCATATAAATTAAATAGTCATAGTGAGTGAGTGCTATGACTTTATAAGGAGGTTTAATAAATGGAAAATATAAAGAGCAAAATAATACCAGAAAGTTTAAAAAGTAAAATTGATGAAGTAATGGAAAGCCAATTATTTAATGCTAATAGATATTATGCAGAATCTAACCCTAAGATAAGTAGTTTAATGGAAAGCGAATTACATCAGAGTCCAGAAGAATTTTTACATAGATTGAAAACAAGATGGAATTGGCACAATGTTTATTATGAATTGTTGTTAGAGCCAGCATTTGATAAAATTATTCGTGAAAAGTTTGTTGAATTATCACCAGCAGAATTAGATGACATGATAAAAATATACTCAACTTCTTGCTTAGTTGATGAGGCAACTCTTGTTACATCTGGTGCAATAAAAAAATATTTGGAATATAATTGTAAAAATATTGGTGTGATAGATGAAAATATTCCATTAGATAAAGCAAATACAATGTTAATTACCCCACCGGTTGAAACTTTCTTTGCTCAATATCAAATTGACCATTTATATTACATATATTTACTTAAAACGAATGATGCTGATACTCAAAAATTTAAGAATTATCTATTGAAAAAATATCATGCTGATGATGAGAAAATATTTGCTTCTAGATTTCAAAGGAAATTTAAGAATAATTTATCAATGACAGAGAGAGAACTTTTAGAAGATATTAAACATTATAAAATACCTGAATATTACAAAACTCAACATTTTTACTTTACTCTTGAACATTCAGATAGAAAAGCAATTAGAGATATTATTATTTACGATAACTTAGACGAAAAATTAATTGCTTCTAATTTGATTGGAATTTCTGGATTCTTATTTAGAAGAAAGATTTTAGAATATCTTAATGATAGTGGGATTTTAAAAAATAATGGTTATATATATGAATTTAACAATGACATAATCATAAGTGCATTAGAAAGATTGAAGGAAGAAAGGAAAAATAATATGGATAAAGATGTAAGACCATATAAACAAAGAGGAGACACTTGCGCTATTGTTTGTATGATGATGGTATTGGAATACTATAAAGTTATTTCTAAGGCAAATTGGTATGACGAAAGAAGATTATATAGGTTATATGCTTCAAAATATATGGATGGAACTCCATTTTCAGCTTTAGCATTTTATTTGTCAAAAAATGGTTTGGAAACAACAATATGTCATGAAAACAAAGAATTATTTAAAAATGATCAAGGAGTTGTTGATCAAGCTGATTTTAAACTTGCTATGGATGAATACAAAGATTATTTAAAATATGCAGAAAATAATGGTACAAAAGTTGTAAATGGTATGGATATAACTGTTGATGTTTTAAAACAAAAATTACAAAATGGTGATTTAGTTATATTGGCAGGTGAACTTCCAGGTGCTTATCATGCAATTTTACTTACAGGTTATGACCAAGATGGTTTCAAAGTATGTGATCCACTATATAAGACAAAACAAAACAGGACATTTGATGAAATAGAAAAATTTATGAATACAAGTATAGGCAAATGGTTTATAAGCGTTAATGATAAGACAAGAGAAAAAGAAAATTTAATTAACAATTTAGAAAAATTCAGTGATGAAGCTCAAATGTTAATGACTAAACAAGAAAATAGGAGTCTTAAACATGTTAAAAAATAATTATTTATTTTATAGTGATTATTTAAAAAAAAGAAATATAAAAGACAAGTCAATATTGGTTGCCAAAACTAAAAAATCATATTTAATTGGCCCGTTAATAAATTCATCTTTTGATGAAGAATCATTTTATAAAAGACTTAAATCTAATAGTATATATACATTTAACATATATAAAAAAATGTTTAGAAAAAAGTGTAACACATTAATTGAAAAATATATGAATGATTTGAAGAATAATCAAATAATTGAAATATATAAAAATGGAGAAGTGGTTAAACATTCAATATTAAAAGTGCCAGGTGAAAATGATGGAAAAAAATAAGCTAATTTTAAATAGAAAAGAAATTATAAGTATTTTAGGAGAAGAGTATGGAGGGTTAGCCGATATATTCAGTGATAAGTTTGGAATAGTAAACGCTATGTTGGAGCGTCATGAACTAGATAAATATAATCTTTTTATGTATCAATGTTTAAGTGCAAATACTGTTGATTTATTTGGATTAAGTAGAGAAGTTTCTAGTGGTGGTTTAGGTGTAAATGAAAATAAAAAAATTGCTATGACTAGTTGTTTAGCAGAAGCGTTAGAACGTTATTGTATGTCTTATATTCCAAAAAAAGAAATTATAAAGAGCATGAAAATAAATTTAAAAAAAGAAAATACTTTTGATAATTTTTCCACTTATAGCGAAGAACAATATGATAAATTAGATTTGTTTTTAAATCCAAATAAAGAAAAAATAGAGTGGACAAAGATTTATAATATTGATAGTAGAAAAATATTTAAATACTGGCCTGCTAGTTTGATATATTTGCCATATGATTTAAATAAAACGGTGGCAGAAACAACTTCAACAGGTATGGCCGCAGGATTTACGTTAGATGAATGCATACAAAGTGGATTGTTAGAATTGGTAGAGAGAGATGCATTGATGGTTAACTTTATGCAGCGTCTGAATCCACCTGAAATAAATTTGGAAACTTTAGATGGTGAAAATTTAAAACTGATAAAAACAATACAAAAAGAATATGATATAAAAATTTACAAATTGTATTCTGATATTAAAGTTCCAATTTATTTATCTATTATTTATAAAAAGGAAAAGAAACATATACATTATGGTATTGGTGCGTGTGCAAGTATAAACTCTGACTATGCCATTAATAAGTCATTAAAAGAATGCTTATTCACTTATTTCTATTCTTTAAATATAATGGATGCTCGACAAGGTGATCCAAAAAAAATAAAAACATTATATGAACACTTTTTATATTATCAAGGCGATAATTTTACGAAATTATTATTTAATAGCAAAGTAATTAATTATAAAAAAGAAGTTATATCATTTAATGACTTATTAAAAAATTTAAAATTCCAAAATATAGATGTATATTATAAAGAATTAACTACTGATGACATTAAGAATACAGGTATTAAGGTTGTTAAGGTTATCGCTCCAAGTTTAATCGATTTGAATAAAAGTCATATATATCCAAGACTAGGAGCAGAGCGATTTTTCCTTGTACCAGAGAAATTGAAATTAAAATATAATAAAAATTTAACGGATATGCCTCATCCGTTTCCGTAGGGGGGATAATTATGAGTGAAAGAGATAAATTAGATATTTTATTGTACAATACATATATCAATATAAGTGATGAAAATCGTTGTACAGATAGATTAAAATTAATTGCTAAACATTACAAAGTAAATGTTGATTATCTACATAACAGATATTTATGGTTAGTGAATATGGGAATTGATCCTAATTATTGTCATTTGGATGAAAATCATACTTTAGTATATAGAATATTTGATGAATATAACAAAATGCTTAACGAGAATAACATTGAATATTATTATACTAGTGGAATTCTTGCATATTTATTGGTTGATAAAGACTTAGAGAGATACCATCATGATTTAGATATATTTATAAATATGGAACATTTGGAAAAATTGGAACAAATTTGTGATAATTATAATTTTTCGTTCAAACGAAAAATAGGTGATCGCGGTGATGGGACAAAAAGAGTAATGTTAAAAATGTACTATAAAGATATTGTTGATATTCCTATAACTGTTTTTATGTATGTAAGAGAAAAAGATGGTTCTATTACTCAAAAAGATTATTTTATTGATGAAAATAACAGAGAATTAGTTGAATATATTCATAACTCTCCATTAATTAGTAAATTGAGTTTCTCTGAATTTCCTAAAAATCATAATGGTATTCGATACTATTCCATAACACCAGAAGCACTATTTCTATGTAAAACAGGAAATAGACCAAAAGATATTTATGATTGTACTGTTTTTAATAATATTATAGATAAAAATAAGCTTGAAGAATTAAGTGAAGCATTTAAATATAATTTACCTAATAATATTGTTGAAGCAAGCAATGATGAATTTTCAAATTATATTTTTAAAAATAATGGACCAGAAAAAATAAAAGTTAGTAAGAAGGTATTGACAAAACATGATTGATTATAGTTTATATTTATGCACTAATAGTGAAGTAAATAGTGATTATCCACCTGAATATTGTGTAGAGCAAGCAATTTTAGGTGGCGTTACAATAGTCCAAATTAGAGAAAAAGAAAAAAATTATAATGAGTTTTTTCAAATTGCATCCAGAATAAAAAAGGTAACTGATAAATATGATATACCATTAATTATAAATGATAATCTTGAAGTTGCAAAAAATATCAAAGCGGATGGAATACATATCGGACAAAATGATATATCTTGTTTAGAAGCAAGAAAAATTTTGGGCCCTGAAAAAATAATAGGTGTAACTGTAACAAATCTTAATGAAGCAAAAAAGGCAATTGAAGATGGTGCATCATATTTGGGAGTTGGAGCTATTTATAAATCAACAACCAAAAAGGATGCACTGGTAGTAGGCGTTGATGAGTTAAGGAAAATAGCTAATTATTCTTCAATACCAGTAATAGTAATAGGTGGCATTAATAAAAATACAATTCCTATGTTAGAAAATATTAAAATTGATGGTTATGCTATGATTAGACCGATATTAGCCCAGGAAAATATTATTGATTCTACTAAGAAATTAAAAAAATTAATACATAATAATAAAAAAACATTAGATATTTAAAATTTAATGTTTTTTATTATTTCATCAACGGAACAATTATATTTTTCGCTAATGTATAAATGTAAATGGTTGGAATTAGAACATTACCTAATTCATATAATGTGTATGTTAATACTGAAACCTTTAATACTTTAGCAATTTATTTTTGAGTTAATTCTTCTTTTTTTTCTTAGGTATCTTAAGTTACTACCAATAGTTTCTAAATTGACTTTGTTAGAAATAAAACATAATTATTAGTTTTAGATAATTCAATTATATAGTTTATACTAAATTTATAATAGTTACTAAGTTCAAATAACTTTCTTAACGGAATTGTATTAGTTCCTAATTCCCATCCTGTGTATGTGGCTCTGTTAACCTCCAATATCGTAGCAATTTCTTCTTGTGTAAGTTTAGTTCTTGCTTCTTTATCTCCTTTTAGATGCCTTTCAATATACATTTTCTCATCTTCTTTAGATAAAGGGGCTTAAATACATTAAGAGAATAACTAGTAGTAAATA
>ENA-ORMS01000471-ORMS01000471.1-human-gut-metagenome-genome-assembly--contig:-NODE-471-length-40260-cov-13.200672_pt1 | contig 40260 bp, 38 predicted proteins | sample MGYA00242104_ERZ508997 | MGnify/ENA primary metagenome ERZ508997 (study PRJEB26280, sample SAMEA2338704) | human gut metagenome | biome: human gut; feature: human-associated habitat; material: faeces...
GTTTTCTCGTATCGCAAACCTAATCCCTAGCCACTAATCCCTAGCTACCAGTCACTAGTCACTAGTCACTAGCCACTCATTCCTGCTTTCAAACTTCAAGGTTAGCCCGTTGAACCGCTTTGCCCCACATGCTATAATGAGTACATCAAGCATATACATTTCTATCGATATAGTCATATACAAGGAGGATCCCTATGATCACTGAAATCCATACAGAAGAAGCATTCCGGAAAGAGATCGCCACCCGCGAGGGCCTCTCCCTCATCGACTTCTGGGCCACCTGGTGCGGCCCCTGCCGTATGATGGCTCCCGTCATGGAGGCTGCGGATGCAGAGCTGGGCTCTGCCATCCACTTCACCAAGATCGATGTAGACGAGCTCCCTGATATCGCCGCCGAGTTCGACATCATGTCGATCCCGACCATCGTCATCCTGGAGAACGGAGAGGAGATCACCCGTCTCACCGGTGCCATGTCTGCGGAGGAATTCATCAGCCAGCTGAAGAGCATCGCAGGATAGCCCAAAGAGGCTCTGCAGCATGTACTTGCATGCCGCAGAGCCTCTTTTTTGCTCTATACAAATCAATAAAAAGCCCAATCGATGGGGAGATCGACCGGGCTTTTATAGGAGAGAGGGTATTGTTATCAAGAAATAAGATGAATCTATAGTGTGATGCGCCACCTCCTTTATCATAAGGTATGGTATGACAGGGCTTTCAGGGGGAATGGAAGCCCTGCCAAATGGAATCTGTTTTCTAAGTTGACTTCCGGTCAACTTATGTATGTATTATACCATGAAAACGATGGATTGCAAGGGACTTTATCATTATATTTTCATAAATTGCTAAGCGTATTTTTTTATAAAATCTTAATTTTTTCGACCATGAGTCAATAGGGGATTTTGCCTGATTCTTCGCGATACAGCTCATGCGGGATCCCCTCATTCCCCTTGTCATCCGTGGTATAATAAATCTTAACATTTCACTTTTGGTGAAAGGAGAGCTCTATGATCATCACCATCGCACGCGAGAGCGGCAGCGGCGGCTACACCGTCGGAAAGCTCCTCTCTGACTACTATCACATCCCCGTCCACGATCAGGACAGTCTCGCCCGCCTTGCCAAAGAAAAAGGCATGTATGATGAAATGCCGGATTTCTTCCAGGAATCCCCCGTGAACTCTATCGTTTACGCACTCTCCATAGATTTCAGAAACAAGAAATTCACTGAACCGGAGCGCAATCGCTTGGAACACCTGCTGCCGGAGAAGGACTTCATCCTCGTCGGTCGCTGCGGAAATTACATTTTCAGAAATCATACGGGCTGCATCTCCGTTTTCATTCACGGTGACATCGACCACCGCATCCGCTACAAAGCGGATATGCTTGGCATCAGCCCCAAAGAGGCAGAGGAGATCATCCACACCAATGATGAGAATCGCCTCGCCTATCACCGCTACTACACCGGAGAGACATGGGGTGCTGCCAAAAACTATGACCTCTCCATCAATACCTCCCGCATCGGCCACGCTTTCGCTGCCGAACTGATCGAGAAATATGTGGAGAAATTGGGATTTCATACATAGTGCCTAGGGATTAGGAGTGACTGGTGGCTGGTGACTAGTAACTGGGAGACGTCAGCCCCTCATATCGTCATTTCGAGCGAAGCGAGAAATCTTTGTCATTCGCGGTCAGATGGTCAATGTTTAGAACTCCCAAACGGGAAACCTGCTCCCCGCAGACTTTCGGGCATCGCCGCCATCTATACTCCGCGGCGCATTTCGTCATCCTGAGCGGAGTGACATGTCGGATGTTCGAAAATGTAAAGGCGGAACAGTGAAAACTGAGTCGAAGGATCTAGCGCCGTACCACCATTTCTCATTTCTCATTCACACGAGGCTTTCAAATTGATTCAAAGGACGGTACGCCTCACTGGCTAACCCTCCCTCCAATAACAACAATAACGAAAGGACCTTCTATGCCTTATTTATTTCAATTCGGAATGATCTTAGCCATTTCCTTTGTGGGAGAACTTCTCCATGCGCTGCTGCCACTTCCTGTACCGGCCAGCATTTACGGGATACTGATCCTGTTTGCCCTCTTATACTTCAAGGTCATCCGTATCCCGCAGATCCGGCAGGCCTCCATGTTCCTCATCGAGATCATGCCCATCCTCTTCCTTCCGGCCGCCGTCGGCCTCATGGACTCGTGGCACCTGATCTCCTCTACCCTTCTGCAGTACATCGTGATCACCATCCTTGCCATGGTCATCGTCATGGCAGCCGGCGGCCTTTTCACGCAGTTTATCATGAAGAAGGTTACAAGGAAGGAGACCTGCCATGAATGATTTCCTGACACACTCCGCCTACATCTCGGTCTTCATCAGCCTCATCGCCTTTTATCTCGGCTCGAAGCTCTTTTTGAAATTTCATTTTCCCTTGTTCAATCCGCTTCTGACCGCGGTCCTCTTGGTCATCGGCTTCCTCAAGGTGACCGGCATGGATTACAAAGACTATAACGAAGGCGCCTCCTACATCAATTACCTGCTGACGCCCTCCACCATCTGTCTCGCCGTACCGCTCTATGAACAGATCAAGCTTTTGAAGAAAAACTATAAGGCCATCTTCCTCGGTATCCTTTCCGGCGTCGTGACAGGGCTCTTTGCCGTCTACGTCCTCTGCCTGGCCTTCGGCTTTGACCACGCTTCCTACGTGACGCTGCTTCCAAAGTCCATCACTACGGCCATCGGCATGGGACTTTCCGAAGAACTCGGCGGCTATGTTTCCATCACCGTCGCCGCCATCATCGCGACCGGGATCCTCGGAAATATCATCGGCGAATCCGTCTGCCGTCTCTTCCATATCACCGACCCCATCGCCCGCGGCATCGCTCTTGGCACTGCGGCACACGCGATGGGTACGACAAAAGCCATGGAGCTTGGTCCCATCGAGGGCGCCATGTCCTCTCTCTCCATCGTTGTCGCCGGTGTTTTCACTGTCGTCTTCGCCTCCTTCTTTGCCGTGCTGATTTAGTGACTGGTGTCTAGGGACTGGTGGTTAGTGGCTAGGGATTAGATGTTAGCCGTTAGATGCCTGATGTCAGATATCTGAGATCCGATGTCTGATGCCTGAACTCTGATGTCTGACGTCGATCTCTCCCCGCTCTGAAAAAAGAGTCTGTCAAAAAGCTGACAGACTCTTTTTTCATGTCCACGATTTTTCCAAAAGAAAATCGCGTATATTTCTATGCCGGATGCCATTGCGGCCACGATCAAATTCATCCAAAGAAACTACATATTTGGGATAGTTATCCCGGATCTCTTCCAACACACCGAACTCACGTTCCATCGTCTGCTCACTTGCCAAAAGATATGTCACCTGCACATAGAGTTTTTCTTTTCCGCGCGCAGCGATGAAGTCGATTTCCTTATCACCATACTTACCGACAGTCACTGCATAACCGCGGCGCAGCATTTCCAGACAGACGATATTTTCGAGTACCTGGTCGATGTCCTGCTGATTCCGTCCATACACCGCCTGTCGGATTCCATGATCCACCACGTATAGTTTTTCATTGACAGACAAAGATTTCTTACCGACCAGATCCTCCCGCTTGACTCGATACAGAAGAAAAGCATTCTCACAGGCCTTGACATAGTTCAGGACCGTTTCATACGATGCATTTCGCTTTTCGTTTTTGAAATATTTCGTAAGACTGTTCACGCTGAAAGGATGCCCCACATTGGCCATCAGGTAAAGAACGATGCGCTCTAAAAGATCTACATCACGGATCGCATTTCGCCCGATGACGTCCTTCAGAATGACCGAGTGATAGACGTCTCGCAGATATTGAAAAATCGCATCTTCTTCCTTTGGCAGATGAGAAAGAAATGGCATCCCGCCCGTCAGCAGATAGTCCTGAAAGGCCTTCCCTTCGGAGAGGTACAGTCCCTCTTCCTGCTGCATCGCGATGAACTCTGCAAAAGAAAAAGGGTACATCACAAATTCCACATACCTTCCTGCAAGATACGTCGCCAGCTCGCCAGACAGCAGTTTCGCATTCGAGCCCGTCACATAGATGTCACAATCAAAGTCGAGTCTAAGTGAATTGATGCATCGCTGCCAATCCTCTACCTCCTGAATCTCATCGAAGAAAAAATAAAGTTTGCCGTTTTTTCCCCTCGCCCGTCGACTGATTTCTTCATGAAGTGCCAGCGCATTGCAATATGTGCGATTCACCAGTTGTTCAAAATTAAAGGAAATCATCTGCTCATCAGAGACCCCCTGCTTTCTGAGTTCTTCCTGAATGAGCGAGAGCATGACAGACTTTCCTGAACGGCGGATGCCCGTCAGCACTTTTATGATTTCTCGTCCGATGAATGGCCGAATGCGCTTCATGTACAACTCTCTTTTTATCATCGTCTCACCTCTTTCTCTCATTATAATCGAATAAAACGATGAAATCCAGAAAAGTTTCGATTATAATCGAAACTTTTCTGGATTTTTGTAAAAAGTTCACTTATACCTGAAACTTTCACTTCATAAATATCCGTCCTTCGCCCCAAGCCTTCCCGACCGCTTCTCCGAGCGGCAGGTACTTGCCATGCACCGCATCAAATGTGATCGGCGCCAGCTTCATCGGATCGATCTTCCCCTCCGTCAGGATGGAGTCATCGACGAGAATGTTCACGATCTCCCCCACGAAGTGGAAATCTTCGCCCACCTGTGTCACCTTGGATACTTTACACTCAAAAGTGAGCGGGTACTCCGTGATGACAGGCGCTTCCACATGCTCGCTCTTCACGACATGGAAGCCCACATGCGCGATCTTCCCTGCGGCCGCCTTCTCGCTCACGCAGCCGAAATAATCCGACTCTGCCATCGTACCGACAGTCGCTATGCTCACCGTGAAGGCGGAAGCGGCACGGATATTCTCCGTTGTCTGGTGGCGATGATCCAGCATGAAGCCGATCTGGTTCGTATCATAGATCCCTCCCCACGCCGCCACCATGGCATCTGCGTGGCCTTCCTTGTCATAGGACGCGATCACCAGCACGGGCTGCGGGTAAAGAATGGATTGAGGCTTATAATTCGTTTTCATAGCGTCTCCTTTTACATAGTGCCAAAAAAGAAAAGAGGCTCTGCTCACTTCTCCACTTTCTCTTTCAGATCCTTGGCAAAGCGGTCGACGATGCGCTGATACATCCCCTTCGGATCGTTCTCCGCATTGCGCGTGCGGTCATCCTCGCTCGAAGCGATCAGCTCACCGCTCTCTACATCATACCATTCGAAGGTCATCGTCACCACAGCATATGGGATCTCCCGGGCAGGCACATAGTCGGGGTAGGTTTCTGTGCGGTAGAAATCATGCCAGTTTCCATCCTTGTCCTGATAGGAATCCCGCACCTGAACAGATCTCCACTCCACATGCGCCGGCTCGATGTAGCTTTTCACCTGCCAGCGGGTGAGCCTGGGCAGGATGTATACCTGTGCATTCGCGGCCTTCGCCGCTTCGAAGAGATCATCCGCCTCTTCCGTCCCGCTCTCGGCCGACGCTTTCTGCACACGGGAGACAGAAAGGGTCTTCGACGCCGTCGGTGCTTCTATGGTAAGCATCACATCCTTGGGAATTTTTGCCTTGTTCATGCGGCTGGCAAATGTCGTTTCCAAGTTCTTCTGTTTCGCACTGCTCAAGGCTACATCACTCATATCGACGCGCCCCACATAAATGCGACTGATCTTTGAAAAATCATAGCTCGGATCCTGCCAGCTTGTGTAGTCCGCATGGACGGGAGCAGCGCAGAAAGCGGCAGCGCAGACCGTCGCGGTGAATAACAGTTTATAGTTCATACGATCACCTCCGGGGTAATAGAGTGTGTGGTTTGCGGTCTAAGGTGTAAGAGCTTCTCCGTTCGTCATCCCCAGGGAAACCACTTCCATGGGGCAGCTGAAAAGCAAAGCAATAAGGCATCGGTTACCGATACGCGCATCGCTGCAGATCAACGCAGTGCAAGAGAGATTTCTAGGAAAACACTGATTAAATCGTTGTCGGATTTTATTTTTGGATTTTTATACAGAGCGAGGAATCATTCGACGCGAATAGCGAGCTATTTAAGGAGAATGATGACGAAGCTATGTATAAAAATCCATATGAAATCTGACTCTGCGATTTAATCAGCGTTTCCCTCAACTTCGCTCGAAATGACGATACGAGAGAAATGCTTGATTCAACTATCCCGACGAATTCTACGAAAAGGGAGCATTTTCTGATTCCTAATCCCTAGCCACCAGTCACTCCCCCCTCTCCTTCCCCCATTATATCACAGCGCACGGACACGCAAAAAGGCGATGTGAAATAACGATCATCTCATTTTCGCGTTCCATCTGCCGCGGGGGACTTGCAGCTCTCATAGGAGTGACCGGGAAACCTTATCCCAGCTGTCTTTCATGCCATAGTCACCCTATCCGCCCCTTTCGGGCACCTTCCCCTAGAGGGGAAGGCTGCGATACGAGAATACCATCTTCTAAAAAAAGGCGACGAAGCCACCACCTGAACCCTTTGAACCTTTTGAACCCTGAACCAAATGAAAGCATAGTAAAAAGGGGCTGTGAAGAAATGAGGATTCATTTCTTCACAGCCCCTTCCGTTTTTATTTCTTCTTATGATTCCCATACAGATCATAGGAGACAGCATTTTCATCGTAGCGATTCAGTCTCACCGGACGACGGTCTGCATAGCCGACGGCAATGATGCAGAAGGGGTCCTCATCCGTCGAGATGTCTAAGATATGGCACAGATGGATCTTTCTGTCCTGATACGGATACACCTGCATCCACAAGGTAGAAAGGCCAAGGTGCTCAGCTTCGATCAGTATGTTCTGCGCAGCCGCCGCACAGTCGAAGCTCCATTCTTCCGGGAAGCTGATGCCATCCTTCTTGCCGACGATGACGATAGCAGCAGACGCCTTGCGCGCCGGGCCGGCGATGATGCTGTTGTGAGAAATGGCTTTTACCAGATCTTCCCGCGTGACGATGATGAAGTCACGGGACTTCTGGTTGCCGACAGCACGCGCCTGCATGCCCGCCTTGACGAGCGTCAGCAGCTCTTCATCCGGCACAGGGGTCAGTTCTTTGAAGTAGCGGCAGGTTCCGCGATTGAAAATTTCGTCCATGGTCTCTCCTCCTTGCTAAATGTCCGGTGGTCCCGGCGTGTTATTATGTATCCTTGCGAAAGAATAGCAGCCACACTGCTTTTGTTATCTTTATTATACCATATGGGAGCGGTTTGCGTGGGAAGAAGTGACTGCTGACCGGTATCAGGCGATCCGGCCTCTGATATCTATAGATGAAAACAAAAAACCGCAGCCGAAGCTGCGGTTTTTATAGTATCCATATCAGATCGTTCCAGTCGCTTTGAGGCGTGTCAGTGCACGCATGAGAGCGAGTCTTGCGCGATCCATATCGATGTCTGCGCTGTGAGAAGCCAGTCTGTCTTCTGCACGCTTTTTTGCTGCCTGGGCGCGCGCTACATCGATGGTTTCAGCCAGCTCAGCCAGCGGAGCCACGATGTTTACGTTGTTCTTGGAATTTTCCAAGAACCCGCCGAATACAGCGACCTTCTGTTCTTCAGCTGCTTTTTTAATGCGTACAACGCACATTTCCAAAGCGGCTGCCAGAGGCAGATGGTTTTTCAAGACAGCGAATTCGCCGTCTTCTGCGCGGGCCACCACCATGTCCACATTGTCTTCACTGAAGATCGGACCATCCGGACTGATGACTTCCACGTGCATGGAGTGAGTAAGGGTATCAGCCATGGCTTATTCCCCTTTCTTCATCTTTTCAGCCTTTTCGATTGCTTCATCAATTGTGCCGACCATGTAGAATGCGCCTTCAGGCATATCATCGTGCTGGCCTGCAAGGATTTCCTTGAAGCCTCTGATGGTTTCCTTCAGCGGTACATATCTACCTGGGGAGCCTGTGAACTGTTCAGCTACGAAGAACGGCTGAGACAGGAATCTCTGGATCTTTCTTGCGCGAGCAACGATGACCTTGTCGTCATCAGAAAGTTCTTCCATACCGAGGATGGCGATGATATCCTGCAGTTCTTTGTAGCGCTGCAGAATAGCCTGTACGCCGCGGGCTACTTCGTAGTGTTCCTCGCCGAGTACGTTCGGATCAAGGATACGGGAAGTGGAGTCCAGCGGATCGACTGCCGGGTAAATACCCAGTTCGGCAATGGAACGGTTCAGTACCGTGGTAGCATCCAGGTGGGTGAATACGCCAGCCGGAGCCGGGTCGGTGAGGTCATCGGCCGGTACATATACAGCCTGAATGGATGTGATGGAACCGGTCTTGGTGGAAGTGATTCGTTCCTGCAGTTCGCCGATATCGGTTGCGAGCGTTGGCTGGTAACCTACGGCAGACGGCATACGGCCGAGCAGTGCGGATACTTCGGAGCCTGCCTGTACGAAACGGAAAATGTTGTCGACGAAGAGCAGTACGTCCTGGCCCTGTTTATCACGGAAGTATTCTGCCATGGTCAGACCTGTCAGGGCGACTCTCATACGAGCTCCCGGAGGTTCGTTCATCTGGCCATAGACCAGTGCTACTTTGTTCAGGACGCCGGAGTCTTTCATTTCGCCCCAGAGGTCGTTGCCTTCACGGGTACGTTCGCCTACGCCGCAGAATACGGAGCAGCCATCATGTTCGGTCGCTACGTTGTGGATCAGTTCCTGAATCAGGACTGTCTTACCTACGCCTGCACCGCCGAACAGACCGATCTTACCACCTTTTGCGTATGGGCAGATCAGGTCGACGACTTTGATGCCGGTTTCGAAAATTTCAGCTGCCGGGGACTGGTCTTTGAAGGCCGGTGCCGGGCGATGAATCGGCCAGTAGTCGGATGCCGGTACTTTGGCCGGATCGTTATCTACTGTCTGTCCGAGAACGTTGAAAATACGTCCAAGGCAGCCGTCGCCTACCGGTGCTGCAATAGCACGGCCGGTGTCGACTGCTTTCATTCCACGTACCATGCCATCTGTGGAGCTCATAGCTACGGCACGGACGACGCCGTCGCCGAGGTGCTGCATGGTTTCACAGATAACATCAACAGGAACGCCGGATTTATCATCTTTTACATGGATTGCGTTATAGATAGCAGGGAGTTCTTTGTCGTCATCGAATGCAATATCTACGACTGCGCCGATGATCTGGACTACTTTACCTACCTGCATCTCCTTTTCATTTGCCATGAAGAAGCATTCCTCCTTAAATTCTTTATGCGGGTTTATTCAAGCGCAGCTGCGCCGCCGACGATTTCGGAAATTTCGTTGGTGACCTGTGCCTGACGTGCTTTGTTGTACGTAAGGTTGAGGTCGGCGATTCTTTCGGTCGCGTTGTCGGTTGCAGCGGACATAGCTGCCATTCGGCTGCCAAGTTCGGAGGCAGCGGACTGGAGCATGGCGTTGTAAACCTGCACCTGTACATATTCAGGAAGCAGCTTGGAAAGGACTGTGCCTGCATCCGGCAGGAAGATGTATTCATCATCCACGGATGGTTCTTTGTCTGCTTCGCCTGCTTCTGCCTTCGGCGATTCGACAGGAAGTAATTTCTGTACCTTCACCTGCTGGCGGAGAGCAGTGATGAATTTTGTGTAAATAATGTAGACTTCGTCGACTTCTTCTTTGGTGAAGTAGTCCACCATTTCTTTTGCAAGAGCGATGGAGTCCTGTGCCGACGGTTTGTCAGAAAAGCCGAAATGATAGGAATCCAGATCATAGTCGCGGAATTTCAGGTAGTTTCTTCCCTGCTTGCCGCACACGTAGAGTGCATACTCTGACCGATCCTTACCGGAGATTTCACTTAAGGTCTGCTTCATAACATTGGAGTTATAAGCACCGGCGAGGCCTTTATCTGCACTGATGACAAGATAGCCGACCTTCTTCACTTCGCCTGTTCTAAAGAGCGGGCTGGTGAAACCGGGTGTTACCGAAGAAGCACGGCGCAGAAGCTCTCCGATTTTTTCAGCATAGGGACGGGAGCCGTTTGCTTTTTCTTCTGCTTTACGCAGACGGGCTGCGGCGACCATCTTCATTGCTTTTGTGATCTGCTGGATGTTGGTGACAGATTTAATGCGCCCTTTTATATCACGCGTACTTTCCAATCAGATCACCCCTCTACCGTTTCAGACTTTTTTGCGTTGTAGCGTTCTTTGAATTCAACAATAGCAGCTTTGAGTCTTTCTTCGTTTTCATCAGTCAGTTTCTTATTCTTGATGATGTCTTCGCCGATTTCCGGATGGCTGCTGTGGAGGAATGCGAGAATCTGATGTTCGAAATCAACGACTTCATTGACTTCTACATCATCCAGGTATCCGTTGACGGCTACGTAGATCGCCTGTACCTGATCTTCGACCGGGTATGGGGAGTACTGTGGCTGTTTCAGGATCTCTGTGGTTCTCTGGCCGCGGTCGATCTGTGCCTTGGTAGCAGCGTCGAGGTCGGAGCCGAACTGAGCAAATGCTGCGAGTTCGCGATACTGAGCGAGATCCAGACGCAGGGTACCTGCGACCTGTTTCATCGCTTTGATCTGTGCGGAGCCGCCTACACGGGATACGGAGAGGCCGACATTGATAGCCGGACGGATACCGGAGTAGAAGAGTGCGGTTTCGAGGTAGATCTGACCGTCGGTGATGGAAATAACGTTGGTCGGGATGTATGCACCTACGTCGCCTGCCAGAGTTTCGATGATCGGAAGAGCGGTAGAGCCGCCGCCGAGTTCTTTGGAAAGACGGGCAGCACGTTCCAGCAGTCTGGAGTGCAGGTAGAATACGTCGCCTGGGTAAGCTTCACGTCCTGGTGGACGACGGAGCAGCAGGGACATAGCACGGTATGCGACAGCGTGCTTGGAGAGGTCATCATAAATGATGAGGACGTCTTTGCCCTGATGCATGAAGTATTCCGCGATGGAGACACCGGAGTATGGTGCCAGGTACTGCATCGGGGAGCCTTCGGATGCGCCTGCGTGGACGATGATGGAGTAGTCCATAGCGCCAGCCTGCTTCAGTCTTTCGTATACACGAACGACGTTGGAGTTTTTCTGGCCGATGGATACGTAAATACAAATAACGTTCTGACCCTTCTGGTTCAGAATGGTATCGATACCAATAGCGGTTTTACCGGTACCACGGTCACCGATGATAAGTTCACGCTGACCACGGCCGATCGGAACCATGGAGTCGATACTTTTGAGACCAGTCTGCAGCGGTACATTGACTGGCTGTCTGTCAGCAATGCCCGGTGCTTTAATTTCAATGTCGCGGAATTCGGCGGTCTTGATTTCGCCTTTGCCATCGATCGGCTGGCCCAGTGCATTGACAACGCGGCCGATAACAGCGTCCCCTACCGGGACCTGCATCAGACGGCCTGTTCTCTTGACTGTGTCGCCTTCCTTAATGGTTTCGGCGCGACCCAGAAGAACGGCACCTACGTTGCTTTCTTCCAGGTTAAGAGCCATGCCATATACGCCGTTAGGCAGTTCAAGCAGTTCGCCGGCCATGCAGTTTTCGAGCCCATAGATATGAGCGATACCGTCGCCGACTTCAAGAACCGTACCAACTTCATCGACATTGAGGTCTACTTTGTAGTTTTCAATCTGTTTTTTAATGACAGATGTAATTTCATCTGAACTGATTTTCATTTCCTAGAAGTCACCTCAATCTCTTTGCATCATAATAGCTTTCAGTGTCTGCAGCTGTCTGGCTACGGACCCATCGATCAGGCGGTCGCCCACTTGAACGGTGAAACCGCCAATCAGCGCCGTGTCCACTTTCTGCTTCATGAGAATCTTCTTCCCTGTAATTTCGGAGAGTTTCGCTTTCAATGCTTCCACCTGGGACTTGGTCATCGGGAGTGCGGAGGTCACCACAGCTTCTTCGATGCCCATGCCATGATGCGCAAGAGTCGTATATACGTCTACCATAGCGGGGAAGTCGGTAATGCGGTCTCTGTCGATTACGACATAGCAGAACTGCAGAACGACAGGCTGAACCTTATCTGCAAATAATTTCTTAATCGTATCTTTCTTGACATCCTTTGCAAGCAGAGGATGGAAAAGGAGCTCCTTCAGATCTGCATGTTCCTTGATGGCGTCTGCGATCAGGTGAAGTTCTTCTTCTGTTTTTTCCAAGCTGTTCTGTTCAGCAGCGATTTCATAGATGGCGCGACCGTATTTCTTTGCAAGGATTACGTTCTTATCCATGATTATTTACCTGCTTTTTTAGCATCCAGCTTTGCGATGCTTTCTGCGATGAGCCGGTCGTTGGCGTCCGGCGTCATGTTCTTGCTGATGATCTTTGCTGCAATATCGCAGGAAAGGACTGCCACCTGAGCCTTCAAGTCTTCCAGAGCATCCTTGCGTTCTCTTTCGATCTGCTGGCTGGCCTGTTCCTTTGCTTTAGCGATAGATGCATGAGCTTCATCAATCTGTGCCTGCGCCTGCACCTTGGCTTCTTTGACTGCTTTATCCACAATTTCCTGGGCTTTTGCCTGTGCGTCTTTCAACTGGGCTTCGTAGCTGACTTTCAGCTCTTCAGCAGCAGCTTTGGACTGGGCAGCGCTGTCCAGGTCGTTTTTAATACGAGCTTTGCGGTCGTCGAGTACTTTGAGTACCGGCTTGTAGCAGAAAAAGCCAAGAATAGCACAGAGAATAATAAAGTTGAAGATCTGAATCAGCAGTGTACCATTCAGTTCTACCAATTCGTTCCCTCCTTCAAGGCTATTCCTTAATTATCGATCGATAAACAGGAATAATTATTTCAGGAATGGGTTAGCGAATACGAGTACGAGAGCGATAACGATAGCGATGATCGGAATAGATTCGATAAGGCCGATAGCTACGAGCATGTTGGTGAAGAGTTTGCCTGCCATTTCCGGCTGACGGGTCATGCCTTCGAGAGCTTTGCAAGCGGCTTTGGAGTCGGAGAATGCTGCTGCAAGAGCTGCAACTGCGGCAATGAGTGCTGCTGCGATAAGGGAATACTGTGCAACGATAGTCTGATCCATGATGTTAATTCCTCCTAGAGAATTATAAAATGTTTTGGCACTCTGCCCAATGGATTGGTCAGGCAGAGCCATGTGCTGATGCCGTTTGGACGGACGGTGCCGTACCGGTTTGAAGCGGCGGCGCGCTTTCCCTGTTTTCTGATGCCGGTCAGTCGATGCTTTCCTTCATGTATACAGATGTCAGGGTGGTGAAAATGTATGCCTGAACCAGACCGATGAATAACGAAACGGCGATCCAGATCATAGGTACAAGCCATGGGCAGAGGAAATACAGGATTTCCAGCAGAATTTCGCCTGCGAGAATGTTGCCGAATAGACGCATAGCCAGCGTAATTGGCTTAGAGACTTCTTCGAGCAGATTCATGACGACGAATACCGGGAACGGTTTGAAGAAATGGGAAAACCAGTGTCCAAATCCCTTGCACTTGATGAAGTAGAAGTGCGTGATGAGCGAGCAGGCAATTGCCAGACCCAGCGTGGTATTCACGTCATTCGTCGGGGACGCAGTCAGGTGTTCCGTCGGCAGAAGACCGATCTGGTTCGCGGTGAAGATGAAGAGGAACAGTGTCAGAAGGACGGTCGCTACCTGACGGTATTTCGACCCGACATTGCTTTCAAACTGAGAGCAAAGGCCTTCGATCACCATTTCGATCACATTCTGCCAGCCTCCCGGGATCAGGGATCTGCCTCTGGTCGCTGCAAATACGGCGATAAAGACGATGATGGCAGTAAGCCATGTGGTATAAAGCGTATCCATATTTACAGACATACCAAAGAGCTGCTCTACAACATGTGTACCCGTATGAAGATGCATATTCTCACCCCCTTTCTCTTACAAGGATATCAAGAAAACTACTCCTTAATTAAACCGACCAGCCGCTCCCCAAGAGTTGCAGCAGGCAGTGTAAGTAAGCCACCTAAGTAGGCCAATATATTGAGCGGCGTGAAGATCACCGCTACGCAGCTTGCGATCTCCAAAATAAAGCGGAGCATCGTGAATACCACAAGGCGGCGTCCGATGAAGTCCACTTCTCGCTTGTCTCTCTGCCACTGGTTAAACTTAACCAGCATGAGGCTGAAAAAAAAGATATGAAACAGGCAGCCCAACCCCCAGGCAATCGCATATGCCCAGCCCTGCCAGGCAAGCAGTATGCCTGCGCCGATGACAGCGATGACCAGAATGTACTGATTCATGCGCTTGGCATAGTGAGGAAAAGTCAAGTCGAAGTTCATATCATTTCTTACCTAATATCTGTGTAATTGCAGACCACAAACCGCCGACCGCTCCTATGACAGAAAGCAGAATGAGTCCCCATGGATCGGTGCCCAGCCATTCATCGGCCTTGAGCCCCGCCCATACGCCCAAAGCGATAGAGCTCAGCATGGTCAGACCTGCTCCTGATGCGACGGCAGCGCTTCTCAGCGGATGCCAGTCATCGTCCTTCGGCAGCTTCCCCTTCTTATCCATCTGGTTTCTCGCTATGGTTTCTAAAAAAAGCATGTTAAAAGTAAAACATGCAAATGTACATGTACATTATAGCATAGGATTTTTTACTTGGCTATAAATTTAGTCGGTTTTTTATCACTTAATCCTTCGATGTAGAGAAGGGCATCTGCAATACGCTCTGCCGAATGGCCGTCTCCATATGGATTCACGGCTTCTGCCATGGCTTTGTACGCCTTCTCATCCGTCAAAAGCTCATAGGCCGCATGGAAGATCTTTTCTTCATCGGTGCCGACGAGCTTCACGGTGCCTGCTTCGACCGCCTCCGGACGCTCGGTGGTATCACGAAGGACGAGGACGGGCTTGCCAAGGCTCGGAGCTTCTTCCTGAATGCCGCCCGAGTCGGTGAGGACGATGGCGCTTCTGGCCATCAGGTTTGTGAATGGTTCATATTCCATCGGTTCGACAAGATGAATGCCTGCCACACCTTCGAGCTCTTCGGAAACGGCTTCACGCACGAGCGGATTTCTATGCACCGGGAAGACCACTTCGGTATCCGGCACGGCTTCCACCAGACGGCGGAGCGCACGGTAGACATGGTGCATCGGAGCGCCCAGATTTTCACGGCGGTGTGTCGTCACGAGGATCACACGCTTGGGCTCTTCGATGGCTTCGATCTCCGCATCCTCGAAATGATAGTCCTTCTTGACGGTCGCAAGAAGAGCATCGATCACGGTATTGCCGACGACGTAGATGTTCTTATCGTCTTTGCTCTCGCGCAGGAGATTTTCTCTGGCCGTTTCCGTTGGGGCAAAATTCACATTCGAGAGGACGCCGGTCAGCTGGCGGTTCGCTTCTTCCGGGAAGGGCGAGAGCAGATTCCCGGTACGAAGGCCTGCTTCGACATGGCCGATCTTGATCTGCTGATAGAAAGCAGCCAGCGCAGCGGTGAAGGTGGTCGTGGTATCTCCGTGAACGAGTACGTAGTCGGGCTTCTCCTTCTTCAGTACATCTTCGAGCCCGCGGAGCACACGAGCTGTGATGTCGTAGAGGGACTGCCCGCTCTTCATGATGTCCAGGTCGTAGTCCACCGGCAGATGGAAGAGATCGACCACCTGATCGAGCATCTCACGGTGCTGCGCGGTAAGGCAGACCTTCGTATCAATGTCCGGCCGCTTCAAAAGCTCTTTTACGACGGGCGCCATCTTGATGGCTTCCGGCCGTGTCCCGAAAATCGTCATTACTTTGATCATGATTCTTGCATTCCTCTCTTTGTGGTTTGGTTCAGGGTTAGCCTGTGGGACGTGCTGCCCACTGATTGTGGATGAAATCTTTGTCGAATGAGAAATGGTGGTGGCGGCGCATAAAAATATGGAAGCGCCGCAGAGTATAAATAGGGCGATGCCCGAAAGTCTGCGGGTAGCAGGTTTCCCGTTTTGAACTTTCCAATCATTGCCCACCTGACCGCAAATGACAAAGATTTCTCGCTTCGCTCGAAATGACAACACGGGAGTCTAATGTCTCCCAGTCTCTTAGTCTCTAGTCACTCGAAGTCCCTAATCCCTAGCTGCCAGTCACTAGTCACTATCTTTCTTTTTCTTCTGTTCCATCTGGTAGGGCGATGGGACGATTTCCTGCATGACGCCGAGTTTTCTTGCCCAAAGGACGAAGAGTACGAGGGCGATGGCTACGATCGCGATGCCGATCCAAAGGGACAGGTGAATGACAATGAGCGCGGTGCAGGAGAAGAAGGCCGTCAGCGCATACATGACGAGCACGACCTGCTTTTGATTCAGCCCCTTGGCCAGCAAACGGTGATGCAGGTGGTTTTTATCCGGTGAGAAGATCGGCACACCGCTCGACTTTCTGCGGACGATCGCAAGGAGGGTATCGGTGATCGGCACGGTGAGCGCGAGAAGCGGCACGATGAGGACGGCTGTCGCTACGGTCTTCATCGAACCCATGACAGACACGGCCGAGATGATATAGCCAAGGAACATGGAGCCGGTATCTCCCATGAAGATCTTCGCCGGGTTGAAGTTATACTGCAGAAAGGCAAGGCAGGCCCCTGTCATGGCGACCATGGCCGCCGCAGCCACCCACTGCCCCATCTGAAAAGCAAGGAGGGCGATGGCAATGGATGCGATCGTCGCAATGCCGGCTGCCAGACCGTCCAGGCCGTCGATCAGGTTCACTGTATTCACGAAGCCGATGATCCAGAAAATGGTGAGCGGCAGCGATATGATCTCCGGCAAATAAACGATGCCGAGGCGCGGCACGTCGATCCATTCGATATTGATATTGAAAATGACGACGGGAATGGCCGCAGCGATGATCTGCCCCAAGAGCTTTACCTTCGGCGGCAGGGAGTACACATCATCAGCGATGCCGACCGCGATCAAAAATGTCGCTCCCACCATGATGCCGACCATCTCATAGGTAAAGCCGATGGTCGCGATCACCGAGACCATGAAGCCGGCGTAAATGGCCAGCCCCCCCAGGCGCGGTATCAGTCCATGATGTACCTTGCGCGCATCCGGCTTGTCGACGGCGCCGATGCGGATGGCGAAGTTCTTCACCACCGGCGTCAGCACAAAGGTCACAGTCAGTGCCACAAGAAACGTGAACGCATAGGCGAACAACGTAACACCTCCTAATAGACAACATTTCAATGCTATTCTACCACAAAGCGCAAGGGAGGGCTAGAATGGAGTGCGTGGCCAGCGAAAGAGCAGTCTTCGAAGCATAGTCTCTTCTAGGGAAACACTGATTAAATCGTTGTCAGATTTCATTCTTGGATTTTTATACAGAGCAAGGAATCATCTGACGCGAATAGCGAGCTATTTAAGGAAGATGATGACGAAGCTATGTATAAAAATCCATATGAAATCCGGCTCTGCGATTGAATCAGCGTTTCCCTAAAAGAACACCGCCGGAGCCAAGGCTTAGCCTCTTAGCATAAGGTTCGCTTAAATTATTTAATTAAGCATACTTGCATTTCTGATTTCGTATGGTATAATATGTATGAAGACGGAAGAGAATGTACGGATTCCACTCCGCCTTCACAATCTGTCCCGCTTTCCCCGAGCGGGATTCCCACTCCTTTATCTCCTTTTATTTTTACACTCTCACAGAAAAAGGCGGCTCGAAAGCCGCCTTTTTCTTGTGTACAGACTGATGAATGTGCTACAATGGCCGCAGGCGTGCTACGGTAGCTCGGGGCTTCCTGTTAATCGGGAAGGAGCTGAGTATCATGAGTACTTTTGAAACATTGTACCTGATGATTGCCTTCGCAACTCTCATTGTTATGATGTTGAAATAACATTTTCTTTCTGACATGAAAAAAGCCGCCTGATTAACAAGCGGTTTCCCCGTGTCAGCGGTCGGCCTTTCTCACCTTTAACATGATTGGGAGGCGCCGGGCGTTGGCAAATACCGTAGTACGCCTTCCATTTGTTTATATTATAGCATAGCCGTGCAAGCTCGGCTATGCTTTTTTATTTCATACCATCCACCGCTTGACACGTTCGGCAAAGGCTTTGAAGAGCGGATCCATCACCTTTTCCTCCATATTTTCCGGATGCCACTGGACGGTGGTGATGAGGTCATTCTTCACGCTCTCGGTCGCTTCGACGATGCCGTCTCTGCTTCTTGCCGTGACACGGAGACCGTCAGCGAGCTTCTTGATGGCTTCGCGATGGCGCGAATTCACGTAGAGCCCATCTCCCAAGACATCATGCAGGCGGCTTTCCGGATCGATCTCTATATAATGGGTCGCGATGTTTCCCGGCGCTTTCTGCATATGCTGGATGGTGGCCTTGGGATTCTGCGCCTGCATGTCTTGCCAGAGCTTGCCGCCCAAGGCGACATTCAGGATCTGATGGCCGCGGCAGATGCCGAGGATCGGCTTATCCGCTTTGAGGCAGGCCTTGATGAGCCCGATCTCAAAAATATCTCTCTTCTCGTAGGTCGGCCCGATGCACCAAAGCGGCTCTTCTCCGTAGAAACGGGGGGCGGGATTGGGCCCGCCGGATAGGACGAGCGCATCAAAGCTGTCCACATATTCCTCAGGGCCGGCATAGTCGTCATAGGCCAGAATGATGGGGAGCAGGCTGGCGCGCCCCAGCGCATTCAAAAGCGGACGCGGCGCGTAGTCCGCCATTCTCTGATTGATCGGCTTCATATCCGCCAGAAGCGTGTCTGCTGTAACGGCGACGATGGGTTTACGCATAAGAAACTCCTTTAATGAATGGAAAGTGACTAGTGACTAGTCACTAGCGACTAGGGACTGGTATTGCGATTTATCAATTTTTGGACTTAGTGAGAAGTGTTTGAAGGAGCACACCATTCATAGAGCACTGCATTTTAGGATGCAGGAAACACGTATCGTCATTTCGAGCGAAGTCGAGAAATCTTTCTTGTAGACTGATAAACGATTCATGTGTGAAAGTAGGAATACATAGCAGCAAGGCGTTGGTTCCCTGCCAGTGCCTATGCGATACTGACCGCAGTGCAAGGGAAACGCTGATTCAATCGCAGAGTCAGATTTTACAAGAATTTTTATACATAGCTTCGTCATAACCTTCCTTAAATAGCTCGCTATTCGCGTCAGGTTATTCCTTGCTATGCATAAAGATTCAAGAGTAAAATCTGACAACGATTGAATCAGTGTTTCCCTAGAAAGATCCCTCGGCTACGCTCGGGATGACGACGGCGCGAAGCACTATAAAAATTTCGTGTCGCTTCCATATTTTTACGCGTCGCACCACCATTCCTCATTCAAGCAAAGCTTTCATTCAGGGGCAAGGGGCACCATGCCCTATGGGCTATCATAATACATACTCGAAAAACACTAAGGAGACAATCGCATGCATATTTTTTTGACGAATGATGATGGATATGAAGCACCGGGCATTGTCGCCATGGCGAAGAAGCTGGCGACGCTCGGGCGCGTGACGGTGATCGCGCCGGATAAGGGACGGAGCTCCTGCTCCTCCTCTCTGTCGCTGCAGACATATCTGCGCCTGTGGTACAAGGAAAGCTATGGGGAGAACATCACTGTGCTCGCCTGCAGCGGGACGACGGCAGACTGTGCGAAGCTCGCACTCTGCCACTGGCTTCGGGATGACATGCCTGACCTCATCGTCTCTGGCATCAATAATGGCTACAACACAGGAAGCGACTGCATTTACAGCGGGACCGTCGGCGGTGCGCTCGAGGGCATCTTCGCCGGGATACCGTCTATCGCGCTCTCTGCGGAGACGACAAAGGAGGAGGCCTTTTTAGAAAAGGCATCAGACTTTGCCTTGGATGTCGTGAAGCGATATTTCATCGAAAAGAACTATCGCGGCATTCTGAATCTCAATATGCCAAAGCCTGCTGAACATCTCTCCTTCGCGCAGCTCAAGGTGAAACGCCTCGGCCTGCAGCACTATGACAATGCGATCCAGGAAATGAGAGATCCGTCCGGTCATCTGGGATTTTGGCTCTCCGGCAAGGCGCTCTCCTGCGAAGATCCGGAGACGGATGTATACTGGGCGCACCGCGGCTATCCGACCTTGACGCCGATCACTTGGGATCAGACGGATGCGGGGAAGATGGATGAGGTCAGAAAGATCACGGATGAGGCAGGGCAGTAAGCCAAGAAAGCGAAAGGCATGGCGGAGAAGGGGGCGGATACCCATTTGACAGTGAACCGGCTTGTGTGCCGCACAGGCTCTTTAAGGGAATGCGGATCCCCTCTGATGATGAGAGGATCCGAGTTTCCTTTTTTCAATTGACAGAACACCCCAGGGGGGTGTAGTCTATAGACAGCCGGGGAGCAGAGATCGGGGATCGGGAATGGATCTATGGAGTTCTGCCGGACCGGATGGTTTATTTTCATAGGATCTGTACCACTGATTTCGAAAGGATATCTGTCATGACTGAAAAAATAACGACCACATCCTGCGAGTGCTGCCGTCACACGGAGCGGACGGAGCGGGAAAGAAAACGGCTGATGACGCGGCTCAAGACCATGGAGGGACAGATCCGCGGGATCGAGAGGATGGTAGAGAATGATGCCTACTGCCCCGACATCGTGATGCAGGTCTCTGCCGTGTCAAATGCGCTGAACAGCTTCAACAAGCTCCTTCTTGCGGCCCATATCCGCGGCTGCGTCGCCGAAGATATTCGTGAAGGCAAGGAGGATAAAGTCGATGAGCTCTGCGCGATGCTGGAGAAATTGATGAAGTAGAAAGGAGCGGCGTCATTTCGCGTGAAGTGAGAGGAAGTCAGACTTTGTGCGAACCGATGGCAGACCGATTTCTGGTGCTTCCTTTCATAGAAGAGAAAGCAGAATAGTTGACTTGGATTTTTAGAAAGGGTGATGAGGAAGGAAAGGGAGAGCTCAGCCGAGGCTCTCGCCGCTCCTTTCCCGCAAGACCTATTGGATCTGCCGACCCGTGTGCTGACCGCTTTCCCAGATCGTGGCGCTGACAGGGTGTGGCAGCTTGGAGGTGAATCGTGGATCACGAAACAAATAAAAAACAGTATCTGGTGACCGGCATGACGTGTGCGGCGTGTCAGGGTCATGTGGAGCGGGCGGTGAAAAAAGTGCCCGGCGTTTCCAAGGTCTCCGTGGCTCTTTTGACGAATTCAATGATCGTCGAGGGGACGGCCGGAGAGGACGACGTGGTGCGCGCGGTGGAGAAGGCAGGCTATGGAGCTTCGCCCATGGGAGATACGAGGGCGAAAGGCAGTCCGCTGATCTCTGCCGAAGAGGAAGCACTGAAGGATCGCGAGACGCCGCGGCTGATGAAGCGCCTCATCTGGTCCGTCCTTTTTCTGGTGCTTCTCATGTACATCACGATGGGGCATAATATGCTTTCCTGGCCGGTGCCTGCATTTTTGGATCATAACCATCTGGGACTGGCGCTTTCGCAGATGCTGCTCGCGCTCTTTGTGCTGGTGATCAATCGTGACTTTTTCATTTCCGGTATCCGCTCGCTCTCGCAGGGCGCGCCGAATATGGATGTGCTGGTCGCGATGGGATCGGGGATCTCCTTCCTCTGGTCACTCTACATCTTCTATCGGATGACATGGCTCATCACAAATGATGTGTCGAACATGAATATCATGCCGCTCTACCATGATCAGCTCTACTTCGAGTCTGCTGCGATGATCCCCGCACTCATCACCGTGGGCAAGCTTCTGGAGGCTCTCTCAAAGGGGCGCACGACGGATGCGCTGAAGTCGCTCATGAGGATGGCGCCGAAGGAGGCGCTGCTCCTCCGAAACGGAGAGGAGATCCGTCTCCCGGTGAGCGAGGTCAGAGTGGGGGATATCTTTCTGGTGAAGCCGGGCGAAGCGGTCCCTGTCGATGGAGAGATCCTGTCGGGGACGGCAGCGCTTGATGAGGCGGCGTTGACGGGCGAGTCGGTGCCGGTCGACAAGGGGATCGGCGATGCCGTGCGTGCGGCCTCGATCAATACGAATGGATACATCCAGGCGAAAGCGACGCGCGTGGGTGAGGATACATCCTTTGCGCAGATCATCCGCATGGTGAGTGAGGCGGCTGCGACGAAAGCACCGATCGCCCGTATGGCAGACAAGGTCTCCGCCGTCTTTGTGCCTGCGGTCATTGGCATCGCTGCCCTCGTCTTCGCGGCGCATCTGGTATGGGGAAGCAGCGCGCAGGAGGCCCTGACCTATGCCATCACCGTTCTCGTGATCTCCTGCCCCTGTGCGCTGGGACTTGCCACGCCGGTCGCGATCATGGTAGGAAATGGTCTGGGCGCGAAGAATGGCATCCTTTTCAAGACGAGTGAAGCGATGGAAATGACGGGTCGTATAGAGATCGCGGCGCTCGATAAGACAGGGACGCTCACCGAGGGCGCGCCCCGCGTGACAGACATCGTACCCAAGGACGGTGTTTCGGAGGAGGAGCTTCTTCAGGCAGCGTATGCGCTGGAACGGAGATCGGAGCATCCGCTCGCACGCGCCATCGCCGATCTTGCGGAAGAGAGAGGGATCAAAGCAGAAGAGATCACGGATCTTCTCATCCTTCCGGGAAAGGGTCTCACAGGCAAGCAGCAGGGGAAAACGCTCTTTGGCGGCTCCCTTGCCTACATCACATCTCTGACAGATACTACTTCTCTTCGTGCCCGTGCGGACGCACTCTCCGAAGAAGGGAAGACGCCGCTTCTTTTTATGAAGGACGGTATGCTTCTCGGTCTCATCGCTGTCGCAGATGTTCTCCGGAAGGATTCGGCCAAGGCCGTGCAGGAGCTGCACGCGATGGGCATCGAGGTCGTCATGCTGACGGGGGACAATGAAAAGACGGCTCGTGCCATCGGAGAGGCAGCCGGCGTCGATACCATCCTATCGGGGGTCCTCCCGGAAGGGAAGGAAGCGGCTGTCAGGAAGCTGGCAGAGCGCGGGCATGTTCTCATGATCGGCGACGGCATCAATGACGCGCCTGCTCTCACACGTGCCGACGTCGGTATGGCGATCGGACACGGGACTGACGTCGCGATCGACTCCGCCGATGTGGTACTCATGAATTCGCGCCTGACGGACGCGACGGCAGCCATCCGCCTTTCAAGGAAGACACTGCGAAATATCCACGAGAATCTCTTCTGGGCTTTCGCCTACAATGCGCTTTTGATCCCCATGGCAGCGGGTCTGTATCCGGGGATCTCCTTAGAGCCCATGTGGGCGGCGGCAGCGATGTCGCTTTCCAGTCTCAGCGTGTGCCTGAATGCGCTCCGTCTCGGACGTGTGAACATCCATGATGCATCTCATGACAAGCCTCTCAGGCATCGCGTGGGCATCAAGGAAAAAGAAGTCACTCCCGTGAAGGAGGAGAGCCCCGGCTGCGCCATTATCCATGTCGAGGGCATGATGTGTGAGAACTGCGAAGCGCATGTGAAGAAAGCATTGGAGACCCTCCCCTCCGTGACCTGTCTGAAAGCCGATGCAAAGACAGGGGAGGCGACCATCAGCTACACCCTGCTGCCACAGGAAGCCGACCTCAGGAAGGTTCTGGAAGCAGCAGACTATACATATAGATCGATTCAATTTCCAAAGGAGGAAAACGAAATGAAAGAAACAGTCAAAATTGAAGGCATGATGTGCGGTCACTGCGAAAAGGCGGTGAAGGCAGCACTGGAAGCGCTGGAGGGCGTGGAAAAGGCAGAAGTCTCTCACGAGAAGGGCACGGCGATCCTGACACTTTCCAAAGAGATCCCCGACGCAGACATCCGGAAAGCGGTCGAAGATAAGGACTACACCTTCCTGGGGATCGAGAAATAACTCGGGACGTGTGCGGCAGAGTGCGCTCTCCTTTTGCCATAGTCGGGAGCAGGCGTGAGCATGGCATGGGGATCCTCATGCCTGCCATTTCAGGGGACTTCTCTCCGGTCGTATGAAAAGGCAGCACGGCGATCTGACGATGACTGGATCAGAATTTTACTGACTGCTTACTTGTCATTGACGGCATGTCGATAGGTATGCTACAATACATACTGTCGATATGCCGGAGTGGCGGAATGGCAGACGCACCAGACTCAAAATCTGGCGATGGCGACATCGTGCGGGTTCAAGTCCCGCCTCCGGCACCAAATGATCCGAACCTTTCTGGAAGAAGGGTTCGGATTTTTTGATTGGAATAGGTACAATGGTTAGCCCATGGGCGTACTGCCCATTGATGGTGAGTGAAAGCTCTGATCGAATGAGAAATTAGAAATGAGAAATGCGAAATGGTGGTGCGGCGCATAAGAATATAGAAGCGCCGCGGACTATAAAAAATGGCGATGCCCGAAAGTGGCATTTAGTCACCAGTCACCAGTCACTAGCTACTAATCCCTGCCAACCATTTTTCTGAAAGGATCTTATCATGGACATCTTATCCATCGGAGAAATACTGATCGACCTCACGCAGACCGGGGTGAATGCGGAGGGCGTGCCGCTCTATGCGGCAAATCCGGGCGGCGCGCCGGCCAATCTGTCTGTCGCGGCAGCGAGGCTCGGGGCGAGGACGGCCTTCATCGGCAAGGTCGGGGATGATGCCTTCGGGCGTTACCTGACGGACGTGCTCAAAAAGGATGGCGTTGACGTGTCTGCGCTTGCCGTCGATGCCATGCATCCGACGAGCCTTGCCGTCGTCTCTGTCGATGCAAACGGGGAACGGAGCTTCACGTTTTACCGGAGATCCCATGCGGATACCATGCTTATGGAGGAGGAGATCCAGGATTTTCTCCTGAGAAAGGCGCACATGGTGCATTTCGGCTCGGTGTCTCTGACGGCGGAGCCGGCCCGCGGCAGTGTGCTCTCTGCCATCCGCCGCGCAAGATCCTATGGCGCGGTCATCACCTATGATCCGAACTACCGCGCCCGTCTCTGGGATGATCCGCGGGAGGCGATCATCGTGATGTGCCAGCCGCTGCCGCTCGTGGATATTCTCAAGGTGTCCGAAGAAGAGCTTCCGCTCCTTTCTGGTTCGGAGGACTGGGAGGAAGGGAGCCGGCGCCTGATGGAGAAGGGCATTTCCCTCATCCTTGTGACGCTCGGAGAGGCAGGCTGCTTCTACCGGCTCGGGCATTTGACCGGCCGCGTCCACGGCTTCCCTGCGAAAGTCGTCGATACGAATGGTGCGGGAGACACGTTCTTCGGTGCGGCCCTTTCCAAGCTTTGCTACGAAGATCTCAGCCGTCTTTCGCAGGAGCGCTTGGAAGACATCCTTACCTTTGCAAACCGTGCGGCCAGCCTTTCGACAACCAGAGCCGGTGCGATCCCCGCGATGCCTCGACTGGGAGAATTGGAGTGACTAGTGACTGGGGACTAGTAGCTAGGGATTAGGAGTGACTGGGACTAGTGACTAGGGATTGGGGATTAGGAGTCTCGAGCGACTGCTGATGCTCTCGTATCGTCATTTCGAGCGAAGCGAGAAATCTTTGTCATTCACGGTCAGGCAGTTGATGTTTGGAAAGCTCAAAACGGGAAACCTGTTCTCAAAGAAACCTTCGGGCATTGCCACTATTGATACTCCGCGGCGCTTCTGATTTTTATGCGCCGCACCATCCTCGTTGAACCCGTTGAACCCCTTGAATCTTTTCCCCATATCATTTGACACGTATCTTTCCCCTTTCTATAATGAAAGACATGTATAATGAAAGACATGCGGCAGAATATCTGCCGACGATCTATGGAAACGCCGATTCAATCTGACAACGATTTAATCAGTGTTTCAAGGAGCTGATCATAATGGATATAAAGAAAACAGTCGAAGCCGAGGAGGGCTTTCTCATTTCTCTTCGCCGTCATTTCCATGAAAATCCGGAGCTGTCGCAGCAGGAATTCCAGACCATGGATTTCATCGAAGAAACACTCCATGGCTGGGGGATCTCTACGGTCCGTGTACCGCGAGGCGGTATCTTTGGCATGATCGACAGCGGGAAGGATGGCTGGACGGTCCTGATGCGAGCAGATATCGATGCGCTGCCGATCGAAGAGAACCCGAAGAATCTGGCATGCGAAAAGGTGTGCCTCTCGAAGAATCACGGTGTCTCTCATGCCTGCGGGCATGACGGACACATGGCGATGCTCCTCACCGCGGCGAAGATCCTTGCAGCGCACAAGGACGAATGGGAAGGCAAGGTACTTCTCATGTTCGAAGAAGCGGAGGAAATGGGAGAGCGTGGTGTTGGGCATCTGCTGTCCTATCTGGGCGAGAAGAAGATCCACGTGGATGCCTGCTATGGTACGCATATGATGTACTGCCTGCCTGCGGGCAAGGTCGCGGTCATGTATGATGGTGTACTGGCAGGCGCCTTCTTCTACCGTGTAAAGATCCATGGCAAGAGCGGACATGGCTCCATGCCGAGCCTTGCCGTCAGCCCGATCGACTGCTTCCATACTTTCTACATGGCGCTTCAGTCTTACCGCATGCGGAAGGTCAGTCCGAGAAACTGTCTCACCTATTCCTTCGGTATGGTGCAGGCGGGTGACACGCCGAATGTCATCCCTGACGAGCTCACTTTCGCCGGTACAGCGCGCTGCTTTGTGAATGAAGACGGGCTTTCCTTCCGTGAGGATTTCTGGAAGCTGCTCAAGGACATCTGCGACAACTACGGCTGCACGGCAGAAATCATGGAAGACCAGTACTTCCCTGTCACGGCCAATAATAAAGAGTGCGTAGACCTTGCGCGGAAAGCCATCGCCGAGCGTGTGGGCGATGTCATGGAAGACACCGATCCATGGATGGCTTCGGAGACCTTTGCCATCACCGAGTCCACCTACCCGGGCCTCTTCACCTTCACCGGCGTGAAAAATGAAGCGCTGGGCACCGGAGCGAACCACCATACGCCGGAATTTGATATCGATGAGAGCGGTCTCAAGGTCGGCGTCGAAGCGGCACTCGCCTATGTTCTCGCCATGCTTGAAGAGAAACCGGAGATCAAGTCCTTCCATAAGGAAGATCTGAAGCTCATGCTGGAGAGAGCGGAATAGATAAGGTTGTTGGGTTCAGGTTGACAGGTTTCAGGATCGGAGAACGCGCACGGAGAGGCCCTTTCCAGAGGAAGGGGGGGACAATACGCATGTTACATGACAAAAGCTTGAAAGCAGGGATTAGTGGCTAGGGATTAGGAGCCTCGAGTAACTAGTCACGGGTGACTGAGAGACATCAGACTCTCTCGTATCGTCATTTCGAGCGTAGCGAGAAATCTTTCTAGGGAAACACTGATTAAATCGTTGTCAGCTTTTACTCTTGAATTTTTATACATGACGAGGAATAACCTGACGCGAATAGCGAGCTAATTAAGGAAGGCTATGACGAAGTCATGTATAAAAAGTATTGTAAAATCTGACTCTGCGATTTAATCAGCGTTTCCATATGTATACTTCGCGGCGCTTAGATCCTTCGACTCAGCTGCCATTATTCAGATAATCGTTTCCCTAACATACAGCTTTTTTCTCCGCTCAGGATGACGAAAAGCGCCGCACTATCCCCGCCCCACCTATAGAACCCGCTGAACCTCTTTCGCAAACAATCAAAGGGGGGGGGCACGCCCCGGGCTAACCCTGAATCCCGAACCCGATTTCCACACAAAGGAGCCAACCCTATGAAAGAACAGATGAAATTCGTCCGCAAATTGCCGGAACCGATCGAAGTGCAGCAGGAGATCCCGCTGCGCGCACCATACAGAAAGCTGAAAGCAGAAAGAGACCAAGCCATCGAGGACATCATGACCGGCAAAGACGACCGACTTCTCCTCATCATCGGCCCCTGCTCGGCTGATAACGAGCCTGCCGTCCTCGACTACTGTATGCGCCTTGCGAAAGTCGCAGACGAAGTGAAGGACAAGCTCTTCATCGTGCCAAGAGTCTATACGAATAAGCCGAGAACCATCGGTAAAGGATACAAAGGCATGCTCCACCAGCCGGATCCCGAGGGCAATGAGAACATGATGGAAGGCATCAAGGCCATCCGCCGCATGCACGTCCACGTCATCGAGGAGACCGGCTTCACCTGCGCTGAAGAGATCCTCTACCCGGAAAACCACCGCTACCTCTCCGACCTCCTCTCCTACGGTGCGATCGGCGCGCGTTCCGTCGAGGACCAGCTTCACCGCATGATCGCAAGCGGCGCCGGTATCCCTGTCGGCATGAAGAATCCGACCTCCGGCGATCTCTCCGTCATGATGAACTCTATCGAAGCTGCGCAGAATGAGCAGGACTTCCTCTTCCACGGCTGGGAAGTCCACACCACAGGAAATCCGCTCGCCCATGCCATCCTCCGCGGCTATGTGAACCACTTCGGCTCCAGCATGCCGAACTACCACTACGAGAACCTGAAGAAGGTCCTCGACCTGTATGGAGAACGTACCCTCGCCAATCCCGCCATCGTCGTCGACTGCAACCATAACAACTCCGGCAAGAAATACATGGAGCAGATCCGCATCGCCAAAGACGTCATGGCCAGCCGCCGCTACTCCTCTGACGTTGCCGGCATCGTGAAAGGCCTCATGATCGAGAGCTACATCGAAGATGGCAGTCAGAAGATCGGCGAAGGCGTCTACGGCAAGTCCATCACCGACCCCTGCCTCGGCTGGGAAAAGAGCCGCGCCCTTATCCTCGAACTCGCAGAGCTGGTATAAGGATACAGGCTCGGCGGAACTTGCCCGAAGGAACGATCTTGCGTGTTTGAAACGAGTACTTTTGATAGGCACAGAAGTTCAAAAAGAGCATCGCCCGATGGCAGTGCTCTTTTTTATTTCTGATAAGCAGCAGAATGACTTGCTTCGGCCAATGGCGACAGACAAAGCCCTTCCTCGTGAGAAAGGAAGCGATGCGAGAATATCGCTTTCCCATACCGTCTTACCGCAAGCGAGAAATCTTTTTCGTTTGCGGTAAGACGGTGTATGCGTGTGAACAGAAACGGGAAGCCTGATACTCCAAGAATGTGGGATACGGTGCTTCATGCAAACGGATCAGCAGAACTGGTGAGGAAGAGGATTGCAACAAAGATCCCTCGGCTACGCTCGGGATGACGATACGGGGGGAGGGATAGCCTCACCAAGGCGCGGGATAGAGTACTTCGCAGAGGCACAATTCGCCGTAGCGGATGAAAGCCCATGTGAGATAATCCCCCGCGAGTAGGCCCTTGGAGAAGGGCCGCGCCAAAGGCGCAGGATGGAGTGCCTTGAAGAGGCACAATTTGCCGCAGCAGCATGAAAGCCAAAGTGATATAATCGCGTCATCTCACATCACCGCTATTTGCAGAATACCGATTTTCCAACAATTCTCCTCTCTCGCCACGCAGAAATCCGAAAGCTGGCGCTTTCGTCTATCCCGGCCTTTGGCCGCGCCCTTCTCCAAGGGAGAATGCGTCTGATTGTAGTCGCATATCGTAGGGAGCGGCATGAAAAACGATGCGAGCTGATCCACTGACTGATGATCGCCCACTGTAAGCAGCTAACTATTTCCAAGGAGGTACCTATGAAAAAATTACTCACCATCGCGGGCTCCGACTCCTCCGGCGGAGCCGGTATCCAAGCAGACCTGAAGACCTTTGCCGCCCTCGGCACCTACGGCATGAGCTGCATCTGCGCCCTGACAGCGCAGAATACGAAGGGGGTCAGCATGGTCGTGAATACTCCGATCTCCTTGGTCAAAGCCCAGCTCGAAGCCATCTACGACGACGTAGCGCCTGACGCCGTCAAGACAGGCATGCTCGGGACAGCTGCCATCGTGGATACGGTTTCTGATTTCCTTGGAAATCACCGAAGCGCACCTCTCATCGTCGACCCTGTCATGGTCGCCACCAGCGGAGACAAACTGCTCGAGGACGATGCCATCGCACTCTATAAAGGAAAGCTCATCCCCCTGGCGGCGCTCATCACGCCGAACATCCCCGAAGCCGAGGTCCTCTCCGGCATATCCATCACGAGCGAGTCGGACCGCCGAAAAGCGGCTGAAATACTCATGACCTTCGGCTGCGAAGCCGTCCTCATCAAGGGTGGCCATCACATCATGGACGCCGATGACCTTCTTTATGACGGCAAAGACTTCATCGCCTACCCCGGAGAGCGCATTGACACGAAAAATACCCACGGTACAGGCTGCACACTTTCAAGCGCCATCGCGGCAAGCCTTGCCAAAGGCCTTCCTCTCGAAGGCGCCATAGAGGCCGCCAAGGATTACCTCACCGGCGCCATCGCGCGTGCGAAGACAGACTCCGTCGGTCACGGCCATGGCCCCGTCCATCATTTCTGGTTTTATGGAGATACATGGGGGAGGATGAAATGAGCTATCCCTTCTTTGCCTACATGTCGCGCCTGAAATACATCGCCCGCTGGGGTCTCATGCGCAGCACCATCCCCGAAAATGACGCCGAGCACACTCTCCAGACTGCCATGATCGCCCACGCCCTCGCCCTCATCCGGCAAGACATCTTCCATGAGCCGACAGATCCCGAGCACTGCGCCATGCTCGCCCTCTACCATGATGCCAGCGAAGTCTTCACCGGCGACCTCCCGACACCTGTGAAATACTTCACCCCCGGCCTCCACGAAAAGTATGAGGAGATCGAGATAGAAGCCAGGAAGAAACTCCTCGCGACACTCCCCGAAGAACTGCAGGAAAGCTACGCATCCTATCTCGTCACCCTTGAGCAGGATCCCCTCTGGCCCCTTGCCAAAGCCGCCGATACCCTCTCCGCCTTCCTTAAATGCGCCGAAGAAGTCCGCGATGGAAATCCGGAATTTCAAGAAGCCTATCGCACGACACGAAAAAAACTCGAAGACCTTCATATGAAAGAAGTCGACTGGTTTCTCGCCCGTTTCGCCAAGAGCTTCGAGAAGACGCTGGATCAACTGAATCAGACTCAGTAAGAGCAGCCCCTTGCGGGCGGCTCTTTTTTGTTGTGGGAGACCTTGAGACTAAGAGACTGGAAGACATTAGACTTGGAGACTGCGGGGGCGGATGAGAGACATCAGATGTCAGATATCTGAAGTCTGATGTCTTTAAGTCTCATGTCTCTTAGTCTCAAGGTCTCCAAGCTCTCAAGCATGCGTTATTGTCATGGATGCATGGATTTCTATAGAAATTTGTGAAAATATACTTTAACACTTTACTAACGGGGGGGTAATGATATCCTAATGACATGAAAAGGAGTTTATTTTTACTTTTATCATGGTCATATTCGGGAGGGATTGGTATGAAGAAAGAAACAAAGAAACTCATTGCCGCTGGTATCGTGATGGCGCTCAGCTGCGGCGCGTGGGGAAGCGTGTCAGCGCAGGACTGCATTCAGGTTACTCAGAAATCTGAATCTAAAACGATTACTGGAACTGATATAGTATTTGATCAGAAAACGGTAGATGCTCCAGAAAATAGCAAAACATCCATGTATGTAGCAAATGGGAAAATTGATATTAAGGCAAATGTATTATCCTTTACTGGGGTTGTTCCCGCTAAAACACAGTCGGGAGAAGTTAATTGGGATGGAACAGCTTATACTGCTGGTTGGATGAACGGTAATGGTACTATCAATATTGATGTTGAAGAATTGCGCATAGGCGACAAAGATCATGATGATCGTGGATTTCGCATGCAGCAATCCGGCAATCACTTGAATATCATTGCCGATAAGATTATTTCTTACACGGGAGATGGCTTTATCAATGCGCAGGGAAATCCAGGGACATCGGTGGCAAATATAGGTACAGCAGATCATCGTGTCGGTTATTTCGAAGCACATACCACTTTCGGCAAGGATGACTACGGCGTAGCCATTTTGCAGGCCAATGAAGGGAATACGGTCAATCTCTATGCGGATAAAGCGATCCTGGATGGATCTACCAATAAAAATGGCGGTGTCATTGGTACAGGTGGCTTCGGAACGGTCAATGTGAATACAAAAGACTTGATCATTGATGGGAACATCTGCGGTACCTATGGCGGAATGAATACTCCTGGTAAAACAGCTTCTTTGAATATCGTGACAGACACCTTACAGATGAAAGGCGATGTGAATATTGGTTCTGCTGGTTCAGGCAGCAGCAATTTCTCCAGAGACACAGAAGTCAGTATCACAGCCAATACATCCGCTGTGATTAAGGGGAATATCAATGTTGCCGGCAATCAAAGTAATAAGGAAAATAAAAATGATTCCAGCACATTGAATATCACTTTCAATGGCGACTCCAAGATTATTGGTGAGATCAATGTCAATGGCTCTGACGCAGATAAGGCTTCACAGGATGTTACTGTGAACCTTGGCGGTACGGGGAACATGACGGCGTCCAGTGGTGTCTATAATGTCAATAACAATGCCAATGTGAACTTTACCGGCGGCCAGTGGGCGATCAATGAATGGAATACCGCAGAAGGAAAAGATGTAGGCAATGCGGCTGTAAAATCTGGGGCTTCTGTCGATGTCAATGGGGCATCTATGACAGTGGGAAATCTGGAAACAGCAGGTACGCTGAATCTGAAATCCAAAGACGGTAAAGCGGCTGATATTTCTGCTAAAACGCTGAAAGGCGCAAATGGTACTGTGACAACCGACAGCCTTGAGAATAAGATTCAGGCAGGAACCAGTGAGGCAACTGGTCTGACGGTCAAAGGAAATGGGGATATTGCAGACCAGATCGCTGCGGATGCCTCGAAGGCTAAGGCACTGGCGAATGTGGTCACCAGCGGCAACGGTGATGCTGCGAAGTCCGCCGCTTCTGGAATTGAAGCCGATGCAGGCGTGATCAGCGGTGGTTTCCGTGCTATGGTGAATGCAGATGGTGGCATCGAAAAGCTCACGGAGTTCGTGAATACATCCAACCAAGCGGTCAGCAGCATGACAAACCTTTCCCTCATGACCTGGCGTCAGGAAAACAATGACATGAATAAACGTCTCGGTGAAGTACGCGCGAGCGAAGGCAATCAGGGCATCTGGGCTCGTATGGCACGCGGCCAGTCTAAGTACGGTCAGCAGGGCATCAAGAACCAGTACAACTACTACCAGCTCGGCTATGACAGCAAGATCTCTCACGACTGGATCCTGGGCGGTGCCTTCACCTATACCGACGGGGACAGCAGCTATACCAATGGCAGCGGCACGAATAAGCACACCGGCTTTGCCGTATACGGCAGCAACCTTAGAGATGACGGCAGCTTCATCGACCTCATTGCGAAGTATGCACACATGAAGAATGACTTCGACGTGAATGGCGGCGTAGGCAGCGGCGACTACAGCACGAATGGTCTCTCCTTCTCCGCGGAATACGGCAAGCGCTTCCATCAGGAAGGCTACTGGATCGAACCGCAGGCGGAACTGACCTACGGCAGAGTCTCCTCGGCAGACTTCACGACGAAGAGAGGAGCGAAGGTTCATCAGGACAGTATGGACAGCCTCGTAGGCCGTCTCGGCTTCTCGCTTGGCAAGGATATCAAGCAGGGCAATGTATACGTCCGTGCGTCCTACCTCTATGATTTCCAGGGTGACACCTCCGTGACGATGTCTAAGGGCGGAGCAGCGACGACCTTCAAGACCGACCTCGGCGGCGGCTGGTGGGAATTCGGTGTCGGCACGAACCTTGACCTCGGTCATGATACCCATTTCTATCTGGATGTAGAAACCACCGCAGGCGGCGATGTCGATACGCCGTGGCAGTGGAATGCAGGGGTGCGCTACTCCTTCTAAAGAAAGAGCGGATGCGCCGGCAATCATTGAAAAGTAAAAAAGAGCCTACTGAGGATGTTTTCTTCAGTAGGCTTTTTTGTATAGAGAAATCAGAGGTCAGACTGAGAGACAAGGAGACGATAGACTTTGAGACTGCGGGAACGGATGGGAGATATCAGACGTCAGCGGTCAGACTGAGAGAGGACACGTTGGTGCGTAATCTAAAGTCTAAAGTCTTCAAGTCTTACTGAGCAGCCAATGTTTATACTGCGTGTAACAGAATGAGTTCTTGCAAATGGCAGACAATGGGGGTGGAGTGATATAATAGTAATAAGTATCGGTAAAAAACGATCTAAATGGCGGAGACTGAGAGAGCAGGAGACATGAGGTATCTGAATTTCCCCGTCTAGTGCCATTTAGTCTCTCAGTCTGACATCTGATGTCTAACATCTCAAATACCAAAGGAGCAAATCATACATGAAAATACTTGTTACCGGCGGAGCCGGATTCATCGGTTCCCACCTGATGCGGACACTCGAAGCAGCAGGCCACGAAGCCATCGCGCTGGACAATCTCTCCACCGGCCTTCGTGAGAACCTGCTCCCGCATATGCAACTCATCGTCATGGACACCCATGACAAAGCCGTCGAAGACGTTTTCAAAAAGGAACACTTCGATGCCGTCGTACATCTCGCGGCGCAGACCCTCGTCTCCGACTCCATGACTGATCCCGAGCACGACATGCATGAGAACATCGCCGGCACGGTCCGTATCCTCGAGTGCTGCCGGAAATACGGCGTCAAGCGTATCATCTTCTCCTCCTCCGCAGCGACCTATGGGGATGTGGCCGATAGCGCGCTCCCGATTTCCGAGACCCTGCCGCAGCAGCCCCTCTCCTTCTACGGCCTCACCAAAAAAACAGCCGAGAATTATCTCGAGCTCTACCGCCTCGCCTATGGCATAGACTATGTCATCCTCCGCTTTGCCAATGTCTATGGTGAACGCCAAGGCGACGGCGGGGAAGGCGGCGTCATCAGCATCTTTGCGAAACGCATCGCCGAAGGGAAGGGCATCACCATTTTCGGTGATGGAGATCAGACCCGCGACTTCGTTTACGCTGGTGATATCGCAGACGGCATCCTTGATGCGCTTACGACTGAAGCGGCCAATACCGCCTACAACCTCAGTACTTCCGGGGAGACCAGCCTGAAAGAATTGGTCGCTATCCTCTCTAAAGTCTCCGGCAAAGAGATCGCCCCCGCCTATGATAAACCCAGAGAGGGCGACATTTACCGTTCCTCCCTGAACAACGCCAAAGCCAAATGCAACCTTCACTGGGAGCCTAAAATCTCCCTCGAAGAAGGCCTTCGGCGTACCTATGAAGACTTTGCGAAAAGAGAAGGCAAATAGTAAGCCGTCGGCGGTATGAAAGCAAATGTCAGACAGTCCCCAGTGAGTAGGCCCTTGGAGAAGGGCCGCACCAAAGGCGCAGGATAGAGTGCCTCAAAGAGGCACAATTCGCCGTAGTGGCATGAAAGCCCATGTGAGATAATCGTCATCTCATATCACCGCCATTTGCAGAATACCGATTTTCCAACAATTCCTTTCTCCCGCCAAGCAGAAATTCGAAAGCTGACGCTTTCGTCTATCCCGGCCTTTGGCCGCGCCCTTCTCCAAGGGCGAACGCGACTGACGATAGTCGCATATCGTCGGGGACGGGTGAGCATGATAACAGAGCAGGATACAATCCTACAGGCTGTATGAAAGCCTATGTGAGATAATCTCCAACGAGTAGGCCCTTCTCCAAGGGCGAACGCGACTGACGATAGTCGCATATAGTCGGGGACGGGTTAGCATGACAACAGAGCAGGATACAATCCTATAGGCGGTATGAAAGCCAATGTCAGACAGTCCCCAGCGAGTAGGCCCTTGGAGAAGGGCCGCGCCAAAGGCGCAGGATAGAGTGCCTTGGAGAGGCACAATTCACCGCAGCGGCATGAAAGCCTATATGAGACAGTCCTCAGCGAGTAGGCCCTTCACCAAGGGCGAACGCGTCTGGCGATAGTCGCATATCGTCGGGAAACGGGTTAGCATGACAACAGAGCAGGATACGATCCTACCGGCGGTATGAAAGCCTATGTGAGATACCCCAAACGAGTAGGCCCTTTTCCAAGGGTGGTCGCATTTGAGAATTGCCAAATATTTCACAAAATGAGGATATCAGTTATGTTCATTCGTCAAAATCCCCTCCTGAAAAACCGTGCGAGTGAGATGCGTTGCCACATGACGCCGCAGGAGACGCTCCTCTGGAATTATTGTCTGAAGCGCCTTCCTGTGCAGATCTACCGCCAATACGTCATAGAAAGCTATATCGTCGATTTCTTTTGCAGAAAAGCACGGCTCGTCATCGAAGTCGACGGCGCACAGCACCACTCCATGGAAGGCATGAAATACGACGAAAAGCGCAGCAGCCGCATAGAGAAATACGACATTCTCGTCATCCGCTTCTCAAACCTTGACATCGAGCGCAACCTCAAAAATGTGGGGCAGTACATAGAAAATATCATTCGGGAACGCCTGCAATCGCCGGAAACAGAATCCGAACCATAAACCGTAAGACGTGACAAGTGAGCCAGTCTCAATTAACCAGTCCCCTAGAGCCGGCGCAGGATAAGGGATTCCCTTTTTGGCAGATGAGAAAGAACGCATCACACATCTGGATGATGCGTTCTTTTTGCGTGCAGGAAAGAAGCAGGAAGCCGGTTTTATGAGAGTGGAAATGAAAATAGGATATTGTCAACGTTGAATAAATCAAAGAGTTGTTATATGATATGTATGTTAACTTTACAGATTCATGGGTATAACAATCGAGGCGATGAAGATGATCAGAGGAGAAGCAGCACTGGCTGGTGGAAGCCGGACGAAGGAGATGGTGCTCTTTGGTTTGTTTACAGCACTGATCGCGATCGGGGCGTTTATCAAGATTCCAGTGCCAGTGTGTCCGTTTACGCTGCAGCTTTTGTTTACGACGCTGGCGGGGCTTATCCTGGGGAGCCGAAACGGGGCTTGCTCGGTGGGGCTATATGTGCTTCTGGGGCTCGCTGGGGTGCCGGTCTTTACGGAGGGCGGCGGGCCTTCGTATATTTTCCAGCCGACGTTTGGATACCTCATCGGGTTCATCGCGGGTGCATGGCTGACGGGTTGGATCTCAGAGAGGAGCGGGGACTTCTCTTTCGGCAAGACTCTTTTTGCCAATCTGGCGGGGCTCCTGGTGGTGTATCTTTTTGGGATGGTGTATGTGTACATCATCAATAATTTCTACCTGGGGACGCCGATCGGGGTCTGGCCGGTGGTGCTGTACTGCTTCGTGCTGGCGGTGCCGGGGGATATCTGTCTGTGCATCCTGGCAGCGATGCTGGCGTCGCGGCTGAAGAGGACGATCGGAAAATAGCGGAGGGATCCTTTCTGCATTTTCGGACGCCGTGTGAAGGTGAGGCGCAAGGGAAGGGAGCAGCGCAAGCTGCATGGCTCTCGTCCAATGCCGCACATGATATTTTCTTTCGCGCAGGATGATGAATGGCGTTTGGGTAGATGGTCAATGGTGAAGGGAGAAACCCGTCACGTTTTATACGAAGGAAGGCATAGCAATGAGCAAGGGACTTTTTATCACGGGGACGGATACGGATATCGGGAAGACCTATGTGACGGCGCTTCTGGTAAAGACGATGCGTCAGAATGGGTATGATACGGGCTACTACAAGGCGGCGATCAGCGGCGCACCGACGGTTGCTGCATCGGATGCGGGCTTTGTGAATGAGTTCGCGGGGATCCATGAACCGGAGGATATGCTCTTGTCGTATCTGTACCAGCATGCGGTGTCTCCCCATCTGGCGGCGCGTCTCGAGGGGCATCCGCTGGAGAAGGATGTGATACTTGCGGCGTGGAAGCGGGTGACGGAGGCGTATCCGTATGTGACGATGGAAGGGTCCGGCGGCATTGTGTGCCCGATCCGCCACGATGAGAAGGCGGTGTACTATCTGTCGGATATCATTTCCTGGCTGCATTTGCCGGTGCTTGTCATCGCGGATGCGGGGCTGGGGACGATCAATCATGTGGTAACGACGTGCGAATATATCACCCATAGAAATATTCCGATCCGGGGCATCATCCTGAACAACTGGAAGGGCGGTGTGATGGAAGAGGATAATGTGAAGATGATCGAGGAGATCACGGGGGTCTCTGTCATCGCGAAGGTCGCGAAGGGGGATGAGATCCTTCATTGCGATCCGAAGGTGCTGGAAGGATTGTATCAAGAGGTGTGATGGATAGTTTGCGGCAGACAGTGGCAAAGGTGGCATTGTCCAACATGGGTTTTATACCGCTCGTGGGATCCATCCTGCGCCTTTGGCGCGGCCCTTCTCTAAGGGCCTGTTCAGATGGAGGAAAACCCAAAACCCAAAAACCATAAATCGTACACATGATTTCCAAACAACCTACAACAAAGTAAAAGGAGAGAAGTCTGATGAGTGAAATCAACTGGGAAGCGGAGGATGCGAAGTATATCTGGCATCCGGCCATGCAGATGAAGGATAATGAGGTATTTCCGCCGGTGGTGATCGACCATGCGAAGGGGTGCTATCTGTATGACACGCATGGCAAGGCGTACCTGGATATCATTTCTTCATGGTGGTGCAATCTTCTGGGGCATGCGAATCCGGAGATCAATGCGGCGCTGAAGCAGCAGGTGGATGAACTGGAGCATGTCATTTTCACAAATTTCACGCACAAGCCGGCGATTGAGCTGGCTCGTGAGCTGTCGGAGCTTTTACCGGCGGGGCTCACAAAGTTCACCTTCCATGATAATGGGTCGTCTGCGGTCGAGGCAGCACTGAAGATGGCATTCCAGTATCAGTATCAGACGGGACATCCGGAGAGGACGCGCTTCATGTGCCTGCCGGAGTCGTATCATGGGGAGACGATCGGGGCGCTCTCGGTCGGATCGATGGATCTGTATGCGAAGATCTTCCACCCGATGCTGATGAATAATATTCATTTCAAAGGGCTGGACTGTTACCGCTGTCCATACGGCAAGACGAGAGAGACGTGCGGCGTGGAGTGCTTCGAGGACGCAGAGGCGGCCTTTAAGAAATATGGAAAGGAAACCGTGGCGTGCATCGTGGAGCCGATCCTGCAGGGCGCGGCCGGCATGCGTATCTATCCGGCGGAGTATCTCCGAAAGCTTCGAAAGCTCTGCGATGAGTACGGCGTGCTCCTGATCGATGATGAGATCGCAGCGGGCTTTGGCCGCACGGGCAAGCTCTTTGCGATCGAACATGCGGGCGTGTCCCCGGATATCCTCTGCACGTCGAAGGGACTGACGGCAGGCTATATGCCGATGTCTCTTACCATCACGACAGATGAGGTGTATGATGCCTTCTATGATGATTTCGGCACGCACAAGGCCTTTGTCCACAGCCATACCTATGCAGGAAATCCGATGGGCTGCGCCATCGCGCTCACTGTCCTCAAGATCATGAAGCGTGACCATATCCTCACGAAGGTGAATGAGAATGGGAAGTACCTGCATGAGCAGCTGATGCAGGCTCTCGGCAGTCACAAGAATGTCGGAGAGATCCGCCATATCGGGCTCATCCATGCGATCGAGCTGGTCGAGGATCCGAAGACGAAGAAGGCTTTCGATCCTTCGCGCCGTATCGGTTGGCATATTTTCAGAAAAGCCATGGATCTGGGGCTTGTGCTTCGCCCGATGGGGGATATCATTTATTTCAATCCGCCGCTCAATATCACAAGAGAAGATCTGGATCGGGGTGTCTCCCTCTGCAAGGAAGCGGTCGAAGCCGTGCTGGGGAAGTAGTGACTAGTGACTGGTGACTGGTCGTCAGAAATCAGATATCAGACAAGGAGCATAAAAAGACCCGTGATTCTCAAACGAGGGAATCACGGGTCTTTTTGTGCTTGAAGGCTAAAGTCTGACGTCTAATCCCCAGTCAATCAGAATTCTTCCACCAGCTTGTAGCCTTTTCCTTTGAGAAAGGCTTCGGTCTCGGACTCGGTGGTGCTGAAGACGGCGATCGGGGAGCTGGTCGCACGGTCGAAGGAAATGTAGAGGTAGCGGATCATGACATTGGCTGCCTGAAGATCGCCTAAGATGCGGTCGAGGGCGCCCGGCTTGTCCGAGCCCATATCGACGGCGATGACGAGGTCGACGCGGCACTGGTAGCCTTCCTTTTCAAGGATCAAGACGGCTTCTTCCGGTTTATCTACGATGAGGCGGACGATGCCGAATTCCGCGCTGTCGTTGGCGAGCATGGTGTAAATATTGATGTTCTCCTTCGCAAGAATGGATGTCATGCGGGAGAGGGCGCCCTGACGGTTCGCCGTGAAGATGGATACCTGTTGTAACATGATAGACCTCCTTGGATGGGTGAATGTATCTTTACATTGTAGCATAGATAGGGGGAATTAGGAATGGGATTCGGGTTCAAGGTTGTGGTGGCGGCTTCGCCACACATATATAATGCGGCGAAGCCGCTACCATAATCCCGAACCCCGAAGTTTGAAAGCAGGGATGAGTGGCTAGGG